>FWPV01001454.1_pt1 | contig 65774 bp, 62 predicted proteins | sample 2228371 | NCBI WGS metagenome assembly FWPV01 (sample SAMEA103939776, study PRJEB20133) | metagenome
TGTTCTTGTCATCCCACATCAAATAAAAACTTCCACTACAATCTTTTGGTCCATCCCAAAATCCTTGACCTAAGAATATCTGTTCTTTTGTGTCGAGCACCGCTGGTTGCATAAACCCTAATTGCCATTCATTGAGGTTACCATCAATTTTTGCAGTCCCTTTAAGGCATTTTACTATCAATGATTCATTAGTTTTCGGATGCTTTGCCGGCGGGGCAGAAAAGACTACACCAGGTATCAACAATAGGATAAGTAAAGTGAAAGTAATCTTTTTGTCTGACATTTTTACTCCTCCTTTTGAATAAATTAGCCACTTTTAAAAACTTAATATCTCTTAATCAGATAAAAATCTCACCTCCTTTATATTGATCAACCAGTTGCCAGATAGATCAACATAGCTTTCCCGATGAACTTTGTCATTTTGCGTGAGCAGAAACCCATTAAGAGCTTTTGTCTCTGACTTATAGAATTTAATACCCATCGGATTCTCCGCGTTTGACAGCCATAGCGGAATCGATCATCTCTTTAATTCCCCATTTAGGTTGATAGTTGATCGCATATCTTGCCCTAATATTGTTCAGGTCATATACCCATCTGACAGGCAATTGCCAATTCAAAACAGTTATTCCGCTTATTTCTGATAAGATTTCAGCTGCTTGTGGAAAAGGTATTGGCTCTGGCGCACTGATGTTAAAGACCGATCCGGGGTCGGTGTTACTTTCAATAGCACAAATACAGGCATAAGCAACATCACGGGCATCAACCGGCTGATAGACCCAAGGTGCTTTATATTTGTCTACTACTGCACATGGCTGATCTTTTGACAAGGCTTGTAATTCAAGGTCTTTCCATAGTTCTTGACCATCTGACATATAAAGACTGCTTCTGGGATTGCTCTGCCCTATTTTAAGTATGGCACTTACAAACCCGACTGACCATCTATCTAAAATCGCTGTCCCTGAGCATATCCCTGATGGACGAAGTATCGTCGAACGAAGACCTGTCTGTCTTGTATATCCTCTGATTATCTCCTCACAGACTAACTTGCTAATGGCGTAAGAGCCTTCTGGTCGCAAAGGATGCATCTCGTCAACAGGATTATACACAGGGGCTATTAAATGTGAATCGTTCGGATAGACCGCTGATGAGCTAATGTAGACGAACCGCATTACTTTATCTGCAATTTTTGAGGCAGAAGTTACCAAATTAAATGTGTTCATCACATTATTATTGAAAAAATCGGCATCGGACATACCGGGCAATGGGGATACAAGATTTGCAGTATGGATGATATACGGTGCTTTATCGATTATTTTTTCGCATAAAGATATATCAAGCAGATTTCCCTCTACAATCTCAATATCAAGCCCATTGAGCCTGCTTTTGTTCGGATCATCAGGCATAATAACTGCTCTTACTTCGTAATTTTTAGATAGCAGTTGCCTGACAAGCCTACATCCGACCTGACCAGTTGCACCGGTTACTAAAACTCTCATATATTATCGCTCCCTTCATATAAATTCAAGCCAATTTTTTCAAATCTCATCAGCCATCTTATCCAAAGAAATGTGTCGGATTCTTCACCTTTGATTACAAATTTATTTAACCTTCAATTCTGCCCATTTTGTGGTAATCTTGCCTAATCCTAAAACAGCCAAAAAATTGGGCTTCATTATAAACTGAAATTCGTTTTCTCCAAGTGCTTTATCCCAGATAGTAACCTCGTCAATTGTTGCATCTTCAGTGGGATGAACTCCAGAAGATTCTCCTCTGCCAATATATACTGTTACATCAGGGAACTCCGGAAGTTTGAAGTTTTCGACTGCCTCACCTATAAATTTACCATCCACGTATATCTTTCCTGATTTACTGTCAGACGTCAAGGCATAATGATACCACTTGTTTTTTTCAAAAGAAAAATTGGGCAAGCTTTTGTCAACATGATGTCCAGCGTTCCAAAATGGGTTATTCCCTGGATTGACCATAAGGCGATAACAACACGATGCATCGCATAATGGGCTTGCGATGGAGATGATCCCGTCATAAGATGCATGATCATTCATCATAAACCAACAAGCGAGAGTTATTTCACCTGTTTTAGCAGTTGACTCGATGATATTGCCCTTAACCTCGCCATAACCGCCTTTTAATTGAACAGCGCCACCAACTTGTCCCTTTACCCAGACAAAGTTCCCTTTAAGTGTGCCATCAAAACCTCTTCCAGAGTCATCTTTCAATGTCTCGCCATTACCATCATTACATGACCAATAGAGAAGTAAACGTTTAGCGTCAATACCCGCAGACATCACTACTCCAGAAGCCATAAATGCCGCAATTACAACGATAATCAAGGAAAATTTTAACATTTTCATCTATTAACCTCCATTTATTTGACAAAGTCAAAAAGTTTATATGCTAATAACTGATTTCCCCCTTGCTTTTTAACTTTGCGGGACATCACCTCTTTTCCTGTAGTTTCTGTTAAGGTATTCCTTTGTTTTGGTAAATGAATTAGTTATGCTCTTGCCAAGTCAAGCATCTCTCTAACCGCTTCATTTGGCTGTTCAAGCTCTGTCGGCGAACTAATAGTCACCGTTGGAATTGCACCTAAGGCAACATGGACCTTCATCCTCATATGTTCTTCTGCACTTCTACCGCCGAGATTAGAATATCCAAACGATCTACACCATTGACCGAACATAAATTCGTTTAAAGGACATGCTCCACCATCCAGTAGTCTTTGCATATTATCAGCAGAACCCCAGAACAGATGAGCCTGTATAAATCCAAGCTCTTGCATTGTGATCTCGTTTCGTCCTTCTCCTCCTACGACTAAGTTCGGTTTTATACTTGCCACCTGTGCGATCAGACGTTTCATACCTTCTGTTGATGTCGTGTTATCAACGAGGCAATTGTGCAAATTCCAAGAACACAACGTTACATCAAGGAATACCTCGTTTAATGATAAGTCCTCCACTGCTGAACGGACGTTCTCTGTAAGTATAGATCGCCACATTCCAAGACCGGGATGAACTTTGATCATTGTCTTTTTATCACGATGTTTTAGCCTCATAGCGTTAGATTCTGGCACAGGTTTAACTCTACCGTTAAACCATGTCCAGCCTTCGACCCTTTTGCCCTCCAAAGAGCGATACTGAAAATCTCTAATATAATTATATACTGGATGTGAAGGGTCCATGTCAACAGAATTGCAATGTGGCATTACGTGAAATCCCATTGAAAGAGCTTTTTTGACAAACGCTTTTCCTGCTTCACTAGCAACAAATGTCGGATAATTTTCGTCATAAGGGTCGCATCGCCAATTCGGCAAATGTAACAACACCTGATCTGGACTGAGTATTTTTGACAACGTGTCAAGAATAGCAGGATTTGTTGGACACCAACTTATTGCAAACCTAATGCCTTTCACCCAATCAGGACGTTTGGCTTTATCTAGCCCAAATCCTTTGATCAGCCAATCACGATATTGACTAGCGGGGATTTTCCAATCGCCATTATAGACATTAACACGCCATGCAAGTCCGCCAGAGCTAAGGTTGTTGTCCAAAGGTCCATAGGCATCTGTATCGAAACCCAGACATTGTGCGTTATCTTGAAGCCCGACCTTCAAGGCTTTATAGCGATAGCGGTTATCTTGACAATGAACCCAGAATCCGCCGTCATTTCCTTGAAGAATTGCTAGTCCTGCTTCCCAACGTATGGGCCAATTCCAATATGAATTACGTATCATAGGGCTATCCAATGGCAAACGGATACCTTGATAAAATGGTGCTATGAGTTCCAAGTCCTTATCGATACCCATAAGCATCCAACGGCATGCCCTTAATCCTGGACGAGAGGCATATCCGCTAGGTTCTATGATTAACTCACCTGTTTCAATGTCCTCGGAGACGTTTATAATACCATCGCCGTTCCAAGATTCAAACCTTATTTCTGCACAATGATCGCTTATCGGCAGACAGGTTATCTTATCGCCTACTTCACCGCTTAGTGGCAACATCTCTTGACCAGAATAGACAAGGAACATCGGCACTCGTCTTTCCTCGCCAAGTTTGATAAATTCACGTCCGTCACTTTTTCTGATGAGTGAAATTAATATCCCATCTTCAAAAACCGCCTTTAATGTAAAAGTATCTATATAAATCTTATTATTATCAACTTTTATCATAATTCACCCTCTTTTATTTATTATTTGCTTCTTTTTAGGTAATGAAAACCCTTATATTATCTGTTGATTTCTCTTTAATTTAACTAGTTTGATTTTATTTCACCCCAAGTCAGAACTATTTTTCCCTTAACATCAACCGAAGCAAACTTTGACTTTGAAGCTAAATAGTTCAAAATGTTAGTATGTAGTGGTCCATGGACATTTTCTAATTTATTATTTATCACCCATGAGGACCATACCCATCCAATAATGATAATAGTGCCTTCACCGACCTTGTATTCAACAAGACCATTGCATTGCGGATGTCCAGTTACTGTTTCTGCTAATAAGGTAGCTCCTTTCCCTTTGGGACCCAAAGGACCTGCAGGACCATAGAAGTCTGATCCTTCCGTCCAACCCTGAATATCATATTGAATAATTCCATCTTGGACCTTCATACCATTAAAGATCGGGTGTTTTTCTTGACCTTTGGCAATTTGAATATCTGTCCAATCCAAAGGACTATTGGCATTAGCGCCAAAATATCTTAAATTTTCGGGCTCAATGCCCATCTCATAAACATAGTGAAATGCAAGATTTGACAACAATAGTCCACCGCCATCAGTCACATATCCAAGAAACGCATTTATAGCCGATTTATCCTTAAATTTATCAGGTATTGAAGCTCCATTGCTCTCGTCCCACCAAACAACGCCATATTCTTTTAATTCATTTTTATCCTTTGGACATGGTATAACCACAGATTTAAAGTTCTTTTGTGCCCATTTATATGCTGATTCAGAATTCGCCTTTAAAGCACCATCGCTGACCAATCCAAGTTTAAAGTTTTGTCCGAAGGCAATTGAAAAACTGAATGTAAACATAAGTAATAAACAAAAACAATATTTAGCTAACTTCATTTTATCATCTCCTTTTGTTTGCGACACTCGCTGATTTTCAATGATCATAAGTTTCGGGGTTGCTTCTCAAGAATTCTTCAACGGTTAAAATATCAGGAATTCCAGCACGCCCACCAGCCTTTGTTGCTTTCAAGGCTGAGACAGCAGAAGCAAATTTTATACATCTTGCTATGTCCCAGCCCCAAGCAATCCCCACCGCATAAGCACCATGAAACACGTCACCACATCCGGTTGTGTCAACCGTTTTAACTTTGAAAGCCTTTTGATGATAAACCTTTTCTTGGTTATCTTTTGTGATATAATAACACCCTTTTATGCCTACTGTAACCGCCGTGCAAGCCCTGCTGTTATGAAGTGACTTAACCTGATCAATGGGATCATCTTTCCCTGTTAGCTTTTTAGCGAAACTTGTCGATAGTATAAGATGATCGATGTGTGAGATCAATTCTTTTGTCTGTGGATGGTCTTCCCGTTCAATGTCAGCGACAGTTGGAATGCCAAGTTTTTTTGCTAAAAGAGTTGTATGTAGCATAACATCAATACCAAGCTGATCTATCAATATGACCTTTGCCTTTGACACGTAATCCTCATCTATGGTCTCTTTGGGCCTGATCTTCACTCCCTCGTCAGTGAATATTATTGTCCTAGTGTGATTACTTGTATCAACTATTATTATAGCATGATAGGGCTTCACATCGCTAGAACGTAATGTCAAACTGCAATCAACGCCTTCTCGTTCAAGTTCTGCCACCGTCCAGTTAGAAAGCTCATCCACGCCAAGCATTCCAGCATAAGCACACTTGCCTCCAAGTCTTGCCCCTGCAACAAGTGCGGTTCCAGTCAATCCACCACCTTGTCGGATTTCGCCCAATCCGCGCATCTTACTATCAGGCTGAGGGTAATGATCAACTATTACAAGGTCATCAACCGCTACAATGCCTAGCCCTAGCACATCATATATTGACGATCTAGCGGTTGAAAAGGCATAAAAGGCTAGGGAACCAGATAACATCTTAATCCTCCATTTTTTACAATATTCTGAAAAAGTTTTCAAGGGCATACACAATGCCGTCTTCATCATTGCTTTTAGTGACGTATTTTGCTAAAGCTTTGATACTTTCTGTGGAATTTCCCATAGCGACAGAGTGACCAAACTCCTTAAACATACCAGCGTCAGGCATATCATCACCAAAGACGATAACATCCTCATTACAGATATTTCGCAACGCAAACAGATGCTTTAAGGCATTTTCCTTGCTTGCAGAACAAGACACTATTTGGAGCCAATTCGCCGAACCAGTGATGAAGACGTTTACATTGTCCTTGAATTTTTCGATCAAATGATAATAGATGTCAGTCATTTTAAGTGTGCGATGCCATACGATGATCTTCATACATTTATTTTTAGATGCATATGAGAAAGGCACTATTTTTTCCTTTGGGACTGCCCATAGTTTAAGATCATCATCGCTAATTGGTAGGCGAAAACCATGTGATTCATCTATTCTCTGAATGGCAATGTAGATATCCGAAAGTTCACCCTCCAAGAACTCAACAACGTTTTGAACAATATCAGCTGGTATCTGCCAATATTTGACATATTTTAGTTGCCTATCAATAGCCATTGCCCCGTTATGTAATGTACCTCTTTGCTTTATAAATTCAGCATCATTTGACGCTTCTGATTGCCGAAAAACCAATCTCGGAGATCGCGCAGTCGCAAGGTAGACCAATATACCGTTCTCTTCGCATTTTCTCAAAGCATTTAGAGTTTTATCTGATATATGTCCTTTTGAATTTAACAATGTGCCATCAATGTCTACCGCTATTGCAGAATATTTGTTTTTCATCCGTTATCCTTGTGTATGGTAATATACGTTCCAACCTAGATAGGTATTCATAGCTTCAAACAGAATATCCGCAACATTTGATTGACTGATAGCAACATGATGCTCAAATCCATTTTTGCACATAAATTTTAATAACGATTGAAGCCCCTCTATATGTGCGACGCCAACTCCGCCAAATGTATCAAGCGGGTCATCTGTCAATTCGCCTTCACCGACGTAGGCTATAATTGTCCCTGTGACATCACTTGTTGCTATTCTTGCAAAAGTTATCGGAGATTTTTTGAGCCTTCCAACGCAAGTACCGTAGGATTTATCAACTGTGCCCCTGACATTTGCATCTATATCATTATAGCTCATTTTTGGGTCTTGCAACATAGATTTTGGATAGTTACTGCAATGGAAAAGGATCAGCTTATCGGGGTCATCGCCGTAGTTATTGTTCCAATCAAACAACCCTGATGGCATCTCGCTAGCTAATTGCAAGGCATACATAGCGATTGCCCCCATAACGTCAACTTCGCAGGCACAAGGAGAGAGCGATTCGCTCAGCATACTCATAATATAGCATGGCATAAAATCTACGTATTCCTGCAACTCGGGCCAACATCTCAAAGCAGATGCCTTTATGTCATTGGTTTTTATCCATTCTTCAAGTGCAACTGCAAATTTTGCCATTTTCACGATAGCATTTGATGGGACATCAGAAGTAGGGGCATAAGCGTTGATGGCTTCCAGTTTAGCTTTTACCTTTTTATCCGTATTTTTGAATTTTTCTGCTTTGCCTATTATCTCTGATAAATCCACTGTTTCAACAGATATATGGTTGATCTCAAGTATTTTCTCACTGAACCTGACAGTTTTAAATGGCGTCGTCCTTGCACCTATTGACCCGATCTTTGCATTTTTCAAGCCTTTCACCACACGACAGACGCCTAAAAACCAATTAAGATCGTTGATAAAGCTATCAGATGTTGGAGAAACCGTATGCAAACTGGTCAGCGAAAAAGGTATCCCATACTGATCAAGGTTGCTACACACTGACAGTTTTCCGCAGAAGCTATCACGTCTTTTTCCTATATTGAGCTTGTCAAGTTCATCAGGATAAGCCTGAACAAGAACAGGGACATTAAGCCCTGACATCCTAATAGTATCAGCAATAGCCCTTTCATCACCGAAGTTTGGCAATGTAACAAGTATACCATCTATTTTATCTTTATTTTTTCTGAAAAGTTCGGCGCATTTCTTCGCTTCTTCCAAATTTTCAATGGCTCCAAACTTGGTTTGTTCTTTTGGAATTATAATCGGTTCAATATCCAGATCACCGAAAACCTTCATTATATCTTCCCTAGCACCTTCAGAAAGATAGCCGGGAAAAACTCCCCTATTACCGATAATTACTGCGATACAACTTTTCATTATACCCTCCTAATATTAGTCATTGATTATTGATGATTGTTTCAATGCTTATTCGGTCGTGAATTACGGATGAAAATAGTTTGACAGCCCTTGTAATATCTTGAAAGCCCCATACATTTCTTCCGACTGTCATACCCTTTGCTCCGCTTTTTATTACGTCATCAGCCATTTTGAGTGCAAGATCAATACTATCCGCTTTTGGACCTCCAGCAGCGACGATTGGGATTGGGCATTCATCAACTATTTGACTAAATGCGGATATATCGCCGCAAAATGGAGTTTTAATTACATCCGCACCGCATTCAAGTCCACATCTGACAGCCCAAGCGATGAGTTCAGGTTTAAAGGACACCTCTGGCACCGGCAAACTTGTATCCCTCGGATATATGTGTGCAATGACAGGGAGATCGTATTTGTCAGCTTCTCTGACGCAGTCTGCCAGTGTGCGAAGTTTTTTGTCCTCATCTTTACCGCAGATGAAGCATGCAACTGCTATAGCATCTGCTCCTAATCTTATCACTTCCTCTGGCGTTGTTAGTTGTTCACGTGCCTGATCATCAGGACGCGCTATTGTGCTTTGAATTATAATTGGAATAATTCCTGCATAAGGACCCCATATTGAATTGGCTATTCCTTTATGCATTGTAATAGCATCTGGTCTGCCATTAACTATTGCGGAAATTGTCTCTTTGATTCTCCTTAAACCTACAGGCAAGCCTTCCCATCTATTCGTATACCCTATAAAATGATCAACTGCAACAGAAAAGAATCTACCTGACGGGTGAGCGAAAATTCGGTTGAGCCTTACCCGTTTGCCTAGTCCCATATTTACCTCCTCTGACAAGTAGATCAATCTTTTTGATTAAGCAAGATAATATTAACATTAATAAAATAGGCTTGTAAACAGAAAAGACTCTGAGTGTATTAACTATGGACATAGGTAATAGACTACATATATCACAATTTCAGTCTTATTTCGCATCTCCTTGATTATGTATGTTGTTTTCTCTTTTGTCTTTCCTAATCTCATATGGATTAGTCTTTGCTGATAATATTTCGGCATGGGTAACACCTCCCTTTTTTAATTGTTTTTGACTATATAATAGTCATTTGTGTTACCCATGTCTATATACTATACATCTTTAGAAAAAAATCTCCTTGAAATTTTCCTTTATATTTTGTATTATTCTTTCTGGATTTATTTTGTTTTTTTCATAGCATACCTCCTTGTATTGTAGTTTAATAATTATAAGGTATGCCATTTTTTATAGAATTTTCAATAGTTTCTTACATATCTGTTATTCAGATGCTTGTGAATCTTGCTCCTTTTAAAAACTGAGGGTGAATCAGGTATATTGCTATTGCTTCCTCCAAACGTTATATAATGTAACGATATGATTAAGATTTTGGATTTGAACTTGATAGACTGTTAATTGGTAGATGATTATGAAGAGGTTGGCTATGAGGGCAAAAGTATTATTTATACTTTCTGTCTTTTTTATAATTATTATTAGTAGTCCTTCAAACGTTTTTTCAGCAAATCAGATTAGATTTGATAAGGAATTCAGCGGAAAGGGCTCTGGATCAGGGAAATTTGGGAAAACCCTGAGTTTCGCCTTTGATGCGGACAATAACATATATGTTTGTGACAAAGAGAATAAAATGATCCAAAAACTGGATTCCGAAGGCAATTTCATTATGCAATTTCCAGAATCTTTAACCAATGGCTCGCCATTCAACTCCCCAAATGATATAGCAGTTGATAATCAAAATAATATATATGTCTCTGATTGGGGAAGCAAATATATTGATGGCACAGATAATCCAAAATTATATTTTTTTAGCCCATGTGTGCACAAAGTTGTATCCGGAAAGATTGCACAGACATATTTTATTGACGAATTTATGCCTAAACCGAAAGTCGTCACCCCTAGCACGTTCATCATCGATGAAAATGGTAAATATGGATGGGCAATTCAGCCAAAGGAATATAATAGAGAGCTTTTGATCGCTGTTGACTCCAAAGGATACTTGTACATCCTTGACATTAAAAATAATGTGATACACAAATTTGATCATTCAGGCAAACAAATTATAAGTTTCGGTAAATATGGTTCCGGAAAAGGCGAAATTGACAATGCGAGTGAGATGGTTATTGATCGTGAAGATAATATAATAATTGCAGATAAAGGAAATAACCGTATTATTAAGTTTAACACTTCTGGAACTGAAATTCTCACATTTGGCGTCAAAGGTCAATCTGATGGACAATTTATAGAGCCGGTATTTGTTATCACCAACCTTAATAACGATATAATTGTGAAGGACTCCGCAAAATTTGAGAGGATTGGCTTGAAATATCCGTTTAACACGGAAGAAACAAAAGACGAATTTAGCATTGAACCAACTAGCGATAAGAATTTGCAGTTGTTAGAAGCTAGAATGCAAAGAATAGAAGATGCAATAAAAGAAAGCGAGAACAAAGATGAGTCAGTTAAGGAAAAATTGCTTGCTAAACACTCAAGATATTATACTGTTATTGAAAGAATCCAGGTGTTTAACAAAAATGGCGAGTATAAGAATAAAATCATATATAAAATAGACAAAAACGATAAAGAACTACACGATCTTATCTTCTTAACGATAGACCCTTTGGGCAGACTCTATTTGAGAGATCAGGATAGAATGGTCATAAGGAGGTACCGTATTGGTGGGCTATTTCCAAAACTGTCTGAGGTAGAAGCGACCTACACTGCCAGGACAGAAAATAGAGACGAAAATTTCTTAGAAGACTACGGAGATATAGATAAAAAGGCTGACTTAGAAGACATAAGATTAGATAGGACACTTAAACAGACATTGCTCGTTAATTATGATCTGAGTGAAAAATGGAATCTGTCTATGCATAATAAACATTCCATAGCGAAACAAGATAGTACGATCAATACCCCGCCCAAACCAGAAGATAATTATGATTATACTAATAATGGTTGGGATAATAATATCGGTATGAAACTGAAATATGTAGCGAATTCTGACCCTTATAGATATAGAGAGATGAACTTCTATTCGCAATTCCTTGCAGGTGCAAGCAGATATAGAAGCGATGCTATATTTACTAACGTAAATCAACAAAAAGCTAGACGAGAGGGGACATCAAGGGGAGTTATAGTTGGTGCGGATGTAGATATACATCCAAAAGCCAATGTGATCGTTGAATATCTAAGACTCAGACCTGATCTAACGAGCAGAAATATCACTACGCATATTTACGATGTATCGGGCGATTTATATCAGATTTCCAGAAGTTACAATTCCGCTAACATAATTGTCGGCGAAATAAATGTGAAGTTCTAGCTGATATGATAGCCTAAAATTTTATCCTTCTACTTTTTATAGACCATTTTACCCATTTCTAGACCCACAGCAAATCTTTGAGTGGTATCCAAATATTGGTGGATTTCAAAGGCATGCTCAAATCTAATAGCCATTTTCGGTGTAACGGAGTATTTAATGCAAAATCCGCCGGAATATCCTAGCGGCTCATCGATGGCAATTCTCTTTTTTATACCTCCGCGCACATATAAAGAGACCTTACCAGCTCTATCCGAAAGACCCTCAGCATAATCGGCGACCCCTTCGTATTTTTGTAGAGAGAAATATCTTTCTTGAATTTTCCTTTTAGCAAAAAATGTGGAGGGACTGAAAGCAGACCATTCTGTGCCAAAGTATAAAGTATCAAACTTTTTTTGTTGTTCATCGATGTCAAACGCAAGTGTCAGACCCATATTTGGCTTATTAATGACAGAGACCGCGCTTCCTAGTCTGACTCTTTGTCTAGCTATTTCCCTATTATCTATATTAACTCCTCCAAGGTTTTCTGCGAATAGACCGATAGAAGCCCGACTAGCTATTGTATATAATGCCCCTATATCAAAACCCAATCCTGTCACAGATTCTTCCATAGACATTTTAACCGATGTTATCCCTATTGAAGTGCCGATGGAAAAAGAATCTACTAAATTGACGCCGTAAGATGCATATATGGAATAATCCCTTCGGCTAAAACTGCCCAAATCCTTTCCTGATTGATCTCTCCAATCCATATTGCCGTAGTTTATAGCAGAATAATCCAAGCCAATAGTTCCCCATTTTCCAGTTGGATAAGCATAAGCAAGATGACTTTGTTTCATTCCACTGTCAAAACCATATATCGGTGAGTATACAGCAGTCGCCTCTTGATTTAATATGAGTGCAAGACCCGCAGGATTCCAAGAAATAGCATTAATGTCATCTGCAACTGCTGAAAACGCAGACATTCCCATAGGTCTTACGCCGTCTTTTGGCTCAAGCGTGGATGAATATGATTGAACAGAGAAAAGTATAGCGATTATAAAAGCTAATGCTAAAACTATTCGGGACATAACAACAACCCCCTGTTCAATAAGTTGAAGGTCAATGTTGATATAGATTTAGATTATGCAAATTTTGACCCTCAACTTTTAATTCTCAATGATCAGCAAGCTTCGGGCTTGCCAGATTGAGCTGATTTATTCATAGCCAAAGTGGCAGAAAGAGTCTTTATCGCATCCCTATAAGGACTGCGAATCTTTGAACCATCGCCCGATTTAACAGCGTCAATAAAGACCCTATCAATATCCTGACTAGGACCTTTTTCTGGTAATTTTTCTGGAGCAGGCTTTACAGAAAAGCCACCATAACTCCATTTCAATAACGAATTATTGAATAGTATATCAAGGACATTGGCATTATCCCAATCACCCTCATAAGCCCAAGTAGTTGTCAAAGACCCAAGCGCGCCGTTTTCAAATTTCATAACCACTACATTGACATCAGGGCAATCAATGTCTTTAAGCACCCTGTTTTCCTGATACGCGAAGACTTCCTTTATCTCGCCTGCTAGGCAACGCATCATATCAACTGTATGAGTCGCTTGTTCTACTAGTTGACCACCTGATTTGCTCATCTGTCTCAGCCAAAAACTTGGACCTCCGACGCCAGAATTGCACCAATATTTTCCATTAACCATTGTAATAGTTTTTCCTTCAAGCACTTCTTTTGTGGCATCCACTGAACCTGCGTAACGTAATTGATACCCAACACAGGTAATTATCTTATTCTTCTCAACAGCATCAAGCACTTTTTCTGCTATTTCCATATTGATCGCTACCGGTTTTTCAACGAAGAATGGTAGTCCGCGCTTGATTGTGTCCAATTCTGGCTCACCATGAGCAAAAACAGGTATACTTATGTAAATAGCATCAATGTCTTTTCTTTCAAGCATTTCTTTATGGTTTGTATATGGTTCTCCGCCGAATTGTTCACAAGCACTTTTTGCTAATTCGGGCTTAACATCACATAAAGCGACTAATTTAACATCTTCCATCCTGCTAAGGTTTCCCATGTGCCCTCTGGCATTACCTCCGCAACCTATAAAACCAACTCTGACTTTATCAGCCATTTCATTCCTCCTGATAGCTAAAAACAAAAAAAACAAAAAACTTTGGACTATCCAAGCTTAACAATATTATCAACCATAGTCAAGGTGAAATATTATTTACTAGCAAAAGCAAAACAGGTTTGTTTAAGCAAACCCAAATCATAGTTAGATATGAATAACTCATACCCTTTTCTTGCTTTGTTCTGTTTGTAGTTTGTCATACCATATTGCAATTCCCATTCAAATATATTAGCAAAATCAAATAATTTTCGGATTTGGGGGTTATCATCATAAGTAAGCCATCATCTATGCTTACATTCTTTCATATTTCTGGCAAATCTTTTGTGATCAAATGAAGTATGTAAAATTCCATTTTTTCCATATAATCTTGACTTTTTAGTTTCAAGATATGGTGGGTCTAGAAATATGAAAACATTTTCACCCTCCTGGAACAACAATTCTTCGTAATCACCATAGTATATCTGAACATCTTTTATCAATGTTGATACAAGTTTAATCCTATCTATTGACGATTGCGTAAACCTTCTATCGAAGGCTTGTTGAGAATACCCTCCAGAATCAACAGTTCCTGAAAATGTAATCCTATTGAGAATAAAAAAACGGACTGCTCTTTCAAGACTAGACAAATCATTATTATTCATCATGTAATATTGAAATAAATCTCTACCATTATTTGTATTCTCTCTAATCTTGGTTATCTCTTTGACAAGTTCCAAAGAATTATCTCTAACATTAGTCCAGAAACAATATAGATCATAATTAAGATCATTGATTTTGAATACTGCATCATTTTTTATAATTTGCTTAACAGAAAAACAGACCCACCACCAACGAAAGGTTCCCTAAATTCGTCAAAATCCCCTGGTATCAATGGAATTATCCTGTCTAAAGCCTTAGATTTTCCCCCAGGATATCTAAGTGGGCTTTTTATTTTCATATTAACCTTCTCAGCAATTGCTACTGAAAGTCTTAAAAAGGCATTTGGATAGTATTCTTAAGCATTGTTATATATAATTAACAGAGACCCCGGAGCATTGGGAATTGTCAAATCTATGCCAGACATTAGCTCGATGCCTTTGACAGTTTTTGTCGTGCCATCATCCTCAGAAGTTAGTTTATAATCTGATTCTGGCGTAAGACCTTTTAACTTAACATTTATAGAATCTATCTGACATTTATGTCTTCGAAAAGCCATTATCATACCTTGTTTTAGATCTTCACGGTGAAATTGATAAGCCATCAAGACGTCATCTTCAACGCTATGAGTAGTTAACGGGTAATAATCACCATAGAATAAAGGACGTATTTTCTTGAATTCAGCGATTAACTTGCGCGCTGTTTCCACAGGGAAATCAGGCAAATAAAGATTCCAATTAAGCACTACTCCACTGTTGATAGAGCTTCGAAATTGGTATGTGTCTGGATACCCATTGCCAGTAGCACTTGTTGGAAGATAGAAATTTATACCGTATGTATGACATTGATAACCATTCGGTTCAAAATAATGATAGTCCGTCCTCCAAAGCGGAATGCTTCTTGAACAGGTTTCAAGGTCAATTCTTCGTCCTCCGCTTGCACAGTTGTCAATCACAAGATCGGGCTTTCGCGCTAATAACTCATCCCAGAAAGCATACAAGCCTTCTATATACCTAATTTCTGTAATGCCCTGTCTATCGGGTTCATCATAGGCACGCCAGAACGGCAACGGATCGATATTAAAATCTTGACGATAAAAGCTTATCCCTTCTTTTTCTATCATCCTAGAGATATGATCAGTGAGCCACTTCAGGGCATCAGGATCGCCGAGATTAAGCAGACCATTGGGATTCCCTGGAAGTTTTAACACCCATTCAGGATGTTCTCGATCAATCCACGTCCCCTGATGGACTCGTTCGGGCTCAAACCATACTAACAATTTAAAATCTAACTTAGACAAGGCATCTGATACAGGTCTCAAACCGTTTGGGAAACCATCTTTTCTTGGAAACCAGTTGCCGACGCCATTGGGCCAATGTCCTTCATACCATCCAGCGTCTATCCAAAAATATTCTGCATCTAAGCCAAACTGTCGGTAGCGTTCAGCCAAAGCGATTTGATTATGTTCTGTTGCTTTATTATATTCCTCAAACCCGGGAAGTGGTGCTTGACATGCCGGTCCTCCGCCAACAGCAAGCGGAGCTGTTATAGGCTTATTGTCTCTATGCAAAGTGTGATGTTTCAACATAAATTGACGGAAAGTATTATGTCCGATCATCCTGTCCTCGCCTTCCCAGAATAATAGCAATATGCGTGGAGTCCGGACTTTTTCGCCTTTGTGAAGCTTTAAATGTGTCAACTCCATACCAGATCGGATTTTTACCCCATTTCTCTCATCTTTCGTAAAAGATATAGTCCATTGACCAGACCATCCGATAGCAAGCATTACGCCTTCTCCTGGTGCCTCTATGTTAAAGAACGGAAAAACCGTTGTATTAGATGACCTGCCTCCAACGGTAGTAAGTTTTATTTCGTTACCTGTCTGTAATGTTTCATCAATTGGCGCAAAGTCTGATCTGCTGGCTGAGCTTCCAAGTGCCCGATGAAGTATCACTTCTCCATCGTTTTCGTAGTTCCAAATCGTATCTATTGCCTGTATATCCTCAATTATTGGCGTATCTTCTGAACCTGAATTCTCAAATGTCAATACCCATTCTATTGCTGGGAAATCAAGAAATATTTCGCATTTGCACCACACGCGGAGTCCTGTTTTTTTATCTAAATAAGAAAATAAATATTTTTTCTTGACATCATCTACTTGACCAGAACCTTGTTCAAATTTCCAATCCTTTATGAATGAAGAAGATGGTTTGCCATTATAGATGAATGAAAAAGGAGGAATAATACCTTTTGCAAAACGGTTTAGTAGCCAATTTTCATTGTCTTCCATTTCTTGTCTCCTCTTACAAAAAATTTTTTTACAATATGGGAATAAATTATATTAATATTCTGTTTTTTTGATTAAGAAAAATTATAACATAAACGGAATCAGAGTTGCAAAAAAACAAGCCCAATAATTTAAGTAAACTCCTATTGTGAAATCCACGTTATAATATTAGAAACAACCACTAATATCCACATTGCCCGACGATGCGTGTAGAGTGGTGAATAAAACAGGTATTTAATACCCCCTCCCGTTTCTCCCTGTGATCATTCACCACTTCTGCGCATCGTTTTTATATAAATTTAATCTTTTAATTTATCCTCTCAAAATTAAGGCAACTCCAACACAAACGACAATTATTCCGATCCAGCGAGTAGCAGAGATCGGCTCGCGAAAGACAAATAAACTGACCAATGGGACAAATGCATAAGCAAGTGCCATTATAGGATAGACTGCACTTAATTGGACACGAGAAAGGATATAAGCCCAAAGAAAAAAGCCTAGTCCATAGAGGAATAATACCAAAATCATAAAAGGATTGGTGACAATTTTTATTAGATCAGTTATAGAAAGAAGCGACTTTATACCGCCCATTCGCGTTATTCCAATCTTGAAGGCTACTTGACCAATGACGATAATAGCAACTTCAACAAATACAAGAAAGATCGTTCCAGACATCACCTTCTCCTTTTATTTAACATTAGCCACTGATCAAATACATTGTTATTATCTGCAATTCTCACAATAATCAGTGGCTAATAAAAGATTTTTTATTTATAAAGGTCTTTTATGACCTCTTCGAGTCCAAGTCTTTCTAATGCAGATTTGCTAGGAACTGCTGTTTTTTGATCCCAATCAACAAGCTCCAAGTATTCTTTTATCATAGTCTTTTCATCTATGGATAGGTCTTTCAAAGGACCTCTTGTCAATGGCGGTTTGCCTATTATTCTTCCAGAAAATTTCCTTTCAAGCGGATTATGCCCTTCGCGTAAATTGAACACGTGTCTCAACGTGCCAATTCTTTCGCCTGTTATTTGACATTCATCAAGCGAATAATTCCAACCTGTAACTGAACTTATAAATTCTGGGAGAGAATCAACAGGCATAGATGAATATCCGAACATGCATAGACCTGCGACGTTGACAATGTGCATAAGGTTCATAAGTTCGCGTTGAAGTTTAGCTCTTCCCGTATAGACTCTCGGTTCAGGCTTTGTGAGGTCCATGCCTGATCCTGGTGCTATGAGCTCTCCGCCTTGTGTATGACGGGCTGGAGTAGCATCAATGAGATATGTTACGGTTAATCCATGAGTAAACTTGGGATCGTGCATCGGGACTTCTTGTCCGGCAACATGAACAGCATATTGTTCTGCGCCTTTGCCAATCTTATCAGCAGCGATTTTTGCACCATCAGCTAGTATATTGCCAAATCCTTCACGTTTAGCCAATTTTTCCGTCATAGCTACTATGGCTTCTGCATTGCCCCATTTCAGTTCGATCCCATCCGTATCGCGTTTTGTAATTAGACCATTCTCATAACATTCAATGGCAAATGCAATCGTGCATCCTGCGGAGATCGTATCAAGCCCCATTTTATTGCAAATCTCATTAACTTTTATAATTGATTCGATGTTATCATTCAGGCACATTGTGCCATAGCTTCCGAGAGTTTCATATTCAGGCTTATGAGTGACGGAAGCAAATGGACCAGAGACAACCTTAACATGCCCTCCACAACCGATAGGACATCGCCAGCAGGCATATCTTTTCTCTTGATATGCGATAACTGCATCGTCGCTAATTTTCGTTGCAGTTGGAAATACCTCTGATCCAGCGTCAGACCAATTTTTGACAGGGGCGTCTCCGCTTTCAGAAGCACCAGCGGTTATTCCTGCAGTCCCATATTTTTTCAAAATATCGCCAAAACCAGAAATGGCATTCACATAAGCCCGTCTTAACGCCATAGTCCGTTGTTCATCGGCTAACGGCACTTTCATATCGCCTAAAACCGCCAATGCCTTTAATTTCTTCGAGCCCATAACTGCACCGAGCCCAGACCTTCCAGCAGCCCGTCCTTTATCGTTTATAACACAGGAGATCAGCGACAGCTTTTCACCAGAAGGACCTATACATGCGATGTTTGTCTTTTTGCCGTGTCTCTCTTTAAGCATATCTTCGGTTTCATTGGTATCTTTGCCCCACAACCAATCAGCATCTTTTAACTCAGCTTTTCCATTTTCAATGAAGAGGTAAACAGGCTTTGGGGATATCCCAGTAAAAAATACACCGTCATATCCTGAAAATTTGAGATTTGGTCCAAATTCTCCGCCAGAGTTCGCATCTCCCCAAGTGCCGGTCAATGGCGATTTGCCAACCACAACATACCTTGATCCTATAACTGCGGGAGTCCCTGTCAGGGGACCAGTGAAAAATCCCAGCATATTTTCAGGACCAAGTGGATCAACGCCCGGTCTTTGTCTATCATACATTATTTTTGCAGCAAGACCATATCCGCCGATATATTTTCGGAGTATCTCTTCTCCGAATAACTCTTCCTTGACTTCTCCTTTGGTCAGATCAACAAAAAGAATTTTTGCTGACCCGTTACCCATATAACCTCCAGCCATCTTCTTCTCCTTCCTCTGTAAAATTATTTTTCAAGTTCTTTCAAGTTGCTAATAATTGTCTATTTGTGCTCTGATATCCTACTTCCATGAAAATGGGATAATCAGAAAAAACAAAACAGTATTTCAGTGAAAACAATAATATCAAAAAAAAACACAACTGTCAAAACGAAAATCCAATTTTCAAGACAGTTTTTTGAATTTGCCTGATATTACTTTGCGACCACACTTAAATTTTCAATTTGGATATACGGCGACCAAAGCGAACCATAAACCCATTCAGATTTATCGCCGATAGCGGATATATTTTTCAGTGCATCATAAGTGTTGCCCGCAAGCATAACGTCCTTTACACGTCCTACTATTTCGCCATTTTCTATCTTATATCCGAGATGGACATTTACAGAAAATTCACCGCTTATAGGATTGCCTTGTCCTAGCCCCATAACACCTTCAACGATTAAACCTTCCTTTGTGTTTTTGACCATCTCTTCAAAAGAAGTTTCACCTTCCTTTATCACTAGGTTTGTTGGATTGCATCCGATCCCATGCCCTGTGGTCTTGGTTCCAGCCCTTCCAGCTGTATCGAGATCATATAGAAAATTTTTGACTATGCCTTCATCAATCAGTGGCGTAATCTGATGTGGAACGCCTTCATCATCGTATTTACGACTGCTACTTGCATAATCTATCAATGGATTATCAATGAGTGAAAAACGTCCATCAGCTATCTTTTCGCCAATTTTACCTGCAAGTGGGGATGAGCCGAGAAAAACGTTTTTTCCATTAAATCCCAATTCCAAAGCTAATAACAGCACTTCCATACCGCTTGGTGTAAAGATGACAGGAAGATTTCCCGATTTGATGGTTGCTGTGTTCTCAGCCATTTTGAATAATTTAACAACTCTATTTGCGATTGATATATGGTCTATGTCCCGCTTTTTACAGCCGAAGCCATATCCTGCCTCTAATATGTCGTTTCCTCTTACTAACACTCCAAACACGCCTGTGCTAAAACTTGTCTCCTCATCAACAAATGATACTCCGCTGGAATTAGCAAATTCTCTCCTTAACACATCTTTACTAACACCGGCATAAACCATTATATTATGATTATATTGTTTGATCAAATCTATCATCTCTTCACAGATCTTGACCATTTCTGTTTTGGTTACTGGGATCACTTTGTGATCATAGATTTTAACATCAACGCCATCTTTCGGGCTTGGAAACTGAAAATGAGCTGGACTGCCAAACTCAGCACATTCTATCGCTCTTGCCACAACATCATCTAAGTCGTTTATATCGGTGGTACTTGATAAGCCAATTTTGCCGTTCAAAACAATCCTTAATCTTATATCCGTCCGTTGTGATGACTCAACTGATTTTAGATTATCACTTTCAAAACTGATCGTAGTATGCTCATTCTGTGTTATTATTGCTTGTGCTCCCTGTGCTTTTTTCATAGCTTTTTCTATTAATTTCTCCGATAACATTATTGCCTACCTCCTACTACGACATTTTGTATTCGGATATGTGGACCTCCAAATCCTACTGGTAGTGGTGCTTGCCCACCTTTACCACATCCGCCTGGACCTCCAGGTGCCCATTCCAATTTATTTTCAATCATATCAATATTCAAAAGCGTTTCAAAGACATTACCTGTTAAAACGACGTCCCTGACCAACTCAGCGATCTTGCCATCTCTTATCATATAAGCGTAAGCAGCACTGAAAGTAAACATCTCCATTGCAGTCTGCCCGCCGATCATATCAAGAGCATAGATACCTAACTTTATGTCCTTTATCATATCTTCAAAGGTTGATTTGCCTTTATCTATATAGGTATTTGTCATCCTTACAATAGGTGGGAATTGGTATCCAATTGATCTCGCATTTCCAGTTGGTTGTTCTCCCATCTTTGCAGATGTCTCCCTTGAATGTAACCTTCCAACGAGGATACCTTCTTTGATCAGGTAATTTTTTCTTGTTTTTACGCCTTCATCGTCGTATTTATGTGTGCCCAGTTGCCCAACATAAGAGCCATCGTCTATTATATTCAATATATCCGAACCAAAACGTTTGCCAAGCACCATTATCTCTTTCATATTCTCGTTTTCATATATAAAGTCTGCCTCGCTTAGATGCCCAAACGCTTCGTGAACAAAAACCCCTGTCAAATTTGGATTTGTGATTACCGTATATTTGCCACCTTTAACCTGCGGGGCAGAAAGCAATTCTACTGCCCTTTTAGCAGAAGTTTCCGCTTTTTCGTGAAATCCTTCAACTATCTGAAAACCAGTCTTCCCGCTTGTAGATTCAAATCCGTGTTGAACGTTATCGCCATCTCTTGCGGTAGCAGACACATATAAACTCGTATTTGGACGTTCATCTTCAATATAACTCCCTTCGGAATTAGCAAACCATATCTTTCTAAAGCTATCACTATAACCAACGTTAGAAGTTTTGATCTTATTATGGTAACCAAGAATTATCTTGTTGTATTCTTCAACAGTTGATTTTTTCTGTGCAAGTGATACTTCACGAAAATCCTTCACTAGGTCTGCTTTCATAAAATCTACTACTGGGTCAACTTGTGCGAATTTTGTTTTCTCTTTGCCAACCATCCTTGCAGATTCGCATGCCTCTTTTATTCTGACATCTAAGTTCTCAATATCGTTGAAAGTTGAATACCCCCAACCGCCTTTGATCAGAGCCCTAACTATTCCGCCTATTGTCTTTGATGAGCCGATGTTATCTAACTCCTCACCTCTAAAACTGATCCAAGATGAAGTTACGTCTTCAATGCGAATATCAGTGTAATCCGCATCGCTTTTTCGTAATGCCTCTTCTAATCTTTCTCTCAAAAATACCATCTCCTTTTTTTAGAAAATTCACGTCATAATCAATTCCTATTCTAATTGCACTTGATTAAGAAAATGAGGTCTAAAAAGGATAAAAAGCAAGAATTTAAAAGTAAATTTTTTAATGGAGAAGCGAAAATGCCTTTTTTGCGTTTATGCTTGTTATGGATTCATACTCTTTTTCTGTGAGATTTGCTTCTTTCAGTTTCAGAATCGCGGACTTAATCTCAAAGAAAGGAGCGTGAGTGCCAAAAAGTATCTGGTCTGTTCCATATATATTGATGAGCCTTCTCAGGACATCCATATATTCAATATTGGATATATCTATCCAAACGTTGGACAAAGCCTTTATACGATTTGCCATTACTTGAACTTCATTCCATTTGATCCCGCCAAAGACAAAACGGGTCCCTTTGATTGTTTCTGCGATTTCAACCAAGTTGGAGACATCAACATCTTGAACAATACATATGGGATTTTGAGACCGAACGTCTTGGACACGCATTTGGATTATAACGGTTAAGTCCTTTTCCCCTGCTGATATAATCAGCTCTTTGGTTTTGCCGTCGTTGAGTTTATATTGATGATAGTTTGGATGAAGTTTTATAGCTTTTATATTATGCTCATTAAGGTATTTATTTAAATTTTTACTCCAGTTTGGAAAATTTGGATTTATAACTGCAACCGGCAGAAATATGGGAAATTTTTCAATTTGATTGAACAGTATTTCGTTAGCGAGATGAGGCTCATCGTAGAAAATTGCATTAATAGATGAAACAAAGGCTTTTTGAATCCCCTCAGCCATTAAGCAATCAGATAAACTTTCAGGAGAAGAACTAGGCAAAGGACGAAATACCCAATTTCCGATATAAGTATTGACATCTACCATAACTTGAAAACCTTAAAGCACATGAACGATTAAAACCGCAATGCCTATATTTATTGCGACAGATATTGATGCAGCAGCAATGTTTCCTTGTTTACCTACCTCGTCGCTCATAGTAGCCTTTGGCAGAAATACCCAATCAGTAACCCAATATCCGACACTGAGAAGTATTATAGCGATGACAACATAAAGGGCAAAAGATGCAAGATCAACAGACCAAGATAACGATTCTCCCGATATTGCAGAGCTTGCGATATAACCGATTGTAAACATAAATCCACCAAAACTGATCCCAGCTGCGGTATTGTTATCTTCACCAATGACTTTATGGACGTCATACCTGACCATAGCTTGATACCATAGACCTGCGATAATAAGCACAATTTGACCAAGCACAAAATACACTATACAAGATAATAAACCATTCCACCATTCGCCAGATACCTCTCCACTAACTGATGAGCTAATAATAAATCCAGTTGCGATATAGCTTCCAGCCATCACCGCACCTGTTCCGACGTTTTTATCCTCAACGAGTTCCCTCTGATCGTCAAATTTATATAGAACCAGTTTATCAACGATCACAGTTGAAATATTCATTAAAACTATAGCGATTATGCTATAAATACTGGTATTCAGTAGATCTTTCCAAAAATTGTCTCCTCCGGGACCCAAAACGACGCCAGCGATCGCAATGGCCAGACCAATATAGTAGCCAGCTAAAGCTGTCCCAACTGCTGGATTATTTTTGCTCACTATCTCCTCATTGACCTTGTAACGCGTCAATAAGTCATTGATCAACTTTCCAATCCAAATCGCAATGATCAGAACAATAAGTAACACCAAATCATAAGAAAATACGTTCTTGATCGTATTAACTATCGTATCAACTACCATGATTATCCCCCCTAAGTCAAAAGGATATTATTAGACGCAGAGTTTTACGTTTCGCTAATCGTGATATTATCAGGATATTTTAACTGTGTCAATAATTTTTTAGAAGTTTATGACAAAGGTCGGACATTGCAAAGAAAATATTTTTGATGATTTTCAACCCTATTTTATTGTTTATGATCCGTATCAGACCATAGGAATTGAGAAACTATAAAGGAGATTAATGCAACCACTGCTCCACCATAGAATATAACATCGTATCTATCGAGTGCATTCCATATCAATCCGCCGACAAGAGGGACTATTACCGCTGCGATGTGATTCATTGTTACCCCCATAGATAAAGCAGGTCTAACATCCTCTGGCGGAGCGATCTTGTTGAGATATGTAGTTTGCGCAACGACAAACATATACAAAAAGCTATCCATACAATAAAGGACATATAGGATATTGATATTTTGAACTAATGCATATCCAATAAAAACCAATATTAAAGAAGCATTAGATATTGATAAAGACGGTCTTTCGCCTATTTTATCAACAAGTCTGCCAATGATCGGGGCAAATATCAATGTTATTGTGCCGTTTATGATCATAAGCGTCGCTATCCTGTTTACTGGCGTCCCAAAAACTTTGACTAAAACATATATTGCAAAAGTTATGAATATCTGTTTTCTACAGCCTTCAAGAAACGTAAGTGCATAATAGAATCTGTATTTTTTCTTGATTGTCAGTCTTGGCATCTTGATATTTGGATCAGTTTTACGAGAGACAAAAAAGACCAAAATTGCACCGATAGCAATGGCAAAGCCAGCAGTAAGAAACATTGGTCTGATAACTTCGCTGGATTTTCCAATGATAGCGACTAATCCCATCCCAAGCAAGGCAGAAATTCCTCTAATCCTAGTCACTTGACCGAGCCTTTTTGCCTTGCCTTCCTCTTTTGTTAAGCTAAGCACCATTGCAGGCTGTAATGGCGACCAACAATGAAATCCAATACTCCAGAATACCGCCCAAAATACGACAGCATGGACAGTGTATATTTGAGAAAACGCTCCAATACCAATGGACATCACAATTAAAGTGATCCCTCCAAGTATTGGACTTGGTATCTGCATAGTTAATGCAGCCAAGAATGCAGAGAGGAATCCGGGAGTCTCCCTTATTGACTCGATAATGCCAAGCTCAGTAGGCTTTACGCCGATATCGTCAGTTATAAAGTTTGTATAGATTGCCATATATGTCCCTTCAAACCCAAAACCTAGAAAAAATATGGCTATCACAAGTATTATAAGGTCTTTTCCCCAATCGGAATCTTTTCTCTTCATTTTCATCTCCAAAAATAGTAGTTGATAGACAATTATATAGTTTCAACTGATTTTGTCAAACCTATATAAAATCCATTACCTAATATGTATACTTCGTAAATTCCATTAAAATATACATCAAAAAATATCATGATTACTTTAATCCCTGCATACGCTTCCGGAAAGGGCAAGGACACAGTCGTAATCCAAAGGGAGGTTACCAATATAAAGGAAACTATTATAGGCAGAATTATAATTGGCATAGACAATATAATTAAATAGCTTGCAATTAATAGTTTTTTATTTGGTATTTTAAATTACACATTATAAAACGTTGAAAAATTATAACATCTCTAAACAAATCTATCAACGCAGAATTTTCGCAAAGCATTATCTTGACACTAAAAAATTAATATAATATACTTTATAACATCTAAAAGGTGGGTAGGAGTTGTATTAGATTTATCCTGGTGATCGTCCTAAAAATTTTCTGACTTGATTATATGTTAAGGATCACCTAGTAACTGGTTTTGTTGAATATCACATAGGAGTTGATTATGTTAAGTGATCTTGAAATCGCACAGAATGCTAAATTAAAGCCAATAATTGATGTCGCAAGAGATGCAGGTATTCTTGAGAACGAGATTGATCTATATGGAAAATATATGGCAAAAATTGATCTGAGTATCTTGGAAAGGCTCAAAGATAAACCTCTCGGGAAATTTATAACTGTTACAGCAATCACACCTACACCACTGGGAGAAGGAAAAACAGTAACAGCGATCGGTTTGGGTCAAGGACTGGCAAAAATAGGCAAGAAGGTTATCAATACCAATCGTCAACCATCAAAAGGACCGACTTTTGGCATCAAAGGCGGCGCAGCAGGCGGCGGATATTCACAGGTCTTACCAATGGAAAATATTAATCTGCATTTCACTGGCGATATTCACGCAGTAGAGACTGCTCACAACCTTTGTGCAGCAGCAATAGATAACCATATCACACATGGAAACAAGCTAGGAATAGACCCTGTAAACGTGACTTGGAGATATTGTCAAGATTTAAATTCACGGGCTTTAAGGGATATAGTCGTCGGTTTAGGAGGTTCTGCTAATGGTTACCCGAGACAAACTGGATTTGATATAACAGTTGCTACCGAGACGATGGCTATATTAGCATTAGCTACAAGTCTAAAAGACCTAAGACAAAGATTTGCACGTGCTGTTGTTGGTTATACTTATGAAGGAAAACCTGTGACGATCGAGGACCTGAAAGTTGCAGGAGCAATGACTGTCCTGATGAAAGAGGCTATAAAGCCTAATCTCGTTCAAACAACAGAAAATACCCCAGTTATAACACACGCGGGACCATTCGCAAACGTTGCACATGGTAATAACTCTGTTCTTGCCGATATGATAGCTTTGAGGTTAGCAGATTATGTTGTCACAGAAAGCGGGTTCGGCGCAGATATCGGATTTGAGAAACTCATCGATGTTAAATGTCGTCAAAGCGGCCTGAAAGTGGATTGTGCCGTCGTTGTTGCATCTGTAAGAGCTTTAAAAATGCACGGTGGAGGATTTTCGTTCCGACCAGGACAGAAATACGCTAGCGTAAAAGATCAGGCAGAAAAAGAAAATCTCCCCGCACTTGAAAAAGGCTGTGAAAATCTTGCAAAAGCTATCAGTATTGTCAAGACTTTTGGCATTCCTGCGGTTGTATCCATCAACAAGTTTATGTCAGACACAGATGCAGAGATCGAATTACTCAAAAAGAAGGCTATGGAATCAGGGGCTTTTGCTGTTGCGGTCAGTGAAGCTTGGGAAAAAGGCGGTGAAGGTGCGATCGAACTTGCACAAGCAGTTGTCAAAGCAGTGGAAGAACCACATGAAATGAAACTGCTATATCCAGATGATATATCAATAAAGGAAAAGATAGAGATTGTTGCCACAAAGATTTACGGAGCTGATAAGGTTGTTTATGAACCTCTTGCAGAAGAAAGAATAAAGCTCTATACCAGTCTCGGTTTTGACAAGCTTCCGATAAATATGGCAAAAACTCATCTGTCTATATCACATGATCCGACTCTGAAAAATGTCCCAAGGGGATTTACACTGCCCATACGAGATATTAGGGCTTCAATTGGGGCTGGTTTCTTATATCCCTTGTGCGGACAAATGATGACAATGCCAGGTCTGCCATCAGTTCCAGCGTTTGAAGCTGTTGATATCGATGAAAATGGAAAAACTATTGGATTATTCTAATCTTTGAAAATTTGGTCTCTATAAATAAGGTTATGGGACTTGTTTCCATAACCTTATATGTTTATATAAAATCACATCAAGAGGAGTGTAAGGTGTATATTGAAGAACCATTAAAGAAATATCTTGATGAAACCGCATCAGGTGCCCCTACGCCGGGCGGTGGAAGCGTCGCTTCATTAGCAGGAGCGTTAGGTGCAGCATTGACAAGTATGGTATGTAATTTTACAATTGGTAAAGAAAAATATAAAGACGTTAAGGCAGAAATCCTGGAAATTCTGTCCGAAGCAGAAGCTCTAAGAGCCAAATTGCTTGATCTTATGGTTGAAGATACTCAAGCCTATGGTGAAGTTTCTAAGGCATATAGCATGCCTAGAAATACTCCAGAAGAAAAAGAAGCCCGAACCCAAGCCATTCAAAGAGCTCTCAGAATAGCTATGCAGGCTCCGTTGGAAACCGCTTTTTGTTGTTATAGAATAATAAAATTAAACGAACCATTGGTAGATAAGGGCAATCAAAACCTTATTAGCGACGTCGGCGTTGCTGTCTTGCTTGCGGAATCCGCATTAAGATCAGCTATACTCAATGTAGAAATTAACCTTTCTTATATAAAGGATGAAAAATTCTGCAACGATACTAGGGAAAAACTTAAAGCTATAATAGCGGAATCATCCGAGATCAAGTCAAATATTTATAACAAAGTCAGAGAGATAATAGGGGCTAAATTATAAGGCTCTGACCTATATAAGGAGAAACTTTATGTCAGCAACACTTTTAATGGGGAAACCTATCGCAGATAAGGTGAACGAACAGATAAAAAAAGACCTATCTGAGATCAAAGAGAAATACAGTATCGTCCCAACTCTTGTGTCTGTGTTAGTCGGTAGCGACCCTGCGTCAAAATCGTATTCAGGGCGTCAGAAAAAAAGCGCAGATGCGGTTGGGATTAATTACGAGCTTCACGAATTACCAGAAAATATTACAGAAAAAGACCTGCTTGAATTCATCTCACAGTTAAATAATGATCCAAAAGTCAACGGTATAATAGTCCAACTGCCATTGCCAAAAGGAATAGATGAACATAAAATTCAAAGTGCAATTGCAATGAAAAAAGATGTTGAGGGAATAACTCCCGCAAATATGGGATTAATAGTATATGAAAGACCAAAACTCTGTCCATGTACTGCTCTGAGTGCTGTTAGATTGATAGAGTCTGTTGGTGCTGACATTTTCGGGAAAAATTTGACAGTCGTTGGTCGTAGTGCCATAGTTGGGAAACCTGTTGCATTGCTTATGCTCCAAAGGAAATTTTCATTAACTGTTACAGTTTGCCATACAGGGACAGCAAGGGTTGGCACTTTGCCCGAACATGTTTCAAAAGCTGATGTGTTAGTTGTTGCTGCTGGAAGTCCTGAATTGATCAAAGGAGATTGGGTAAAACAAGGTGCGATAGTCATTGACGTCGGTTTTAATGTCATCAATGGTAAGACTGTCGGCGATGTTGAGTTTGAAGTTGCAAAAGAAAGAGCTAGTTATATTACGCCTGTCCCAGGTGGTGTCGGTCCTTTGACCGTATCCATTCTGTTACAAAATACAGTTGAAGCGACAAAGTGGCAACTAGAGGGCGAACAATAAAAGGAATTATTTTAATTTGATAGGTAATTTAAAATTTCCTAGCTTCATTAATATTATCGCAGAAGAGATAACATAAAAATCATCTCTCCGTGCTGAATTCTATCGGAGGTGTTGTATATATGGGTGTTTATAGTGATAAAGTAATGGACCATTTTATGAATCCCCGTAATGTTGGTGAACTTGAGAATCCTGATGGCATAGGACGCGTTGGGAATCCAACTTGCGGAGACATTATGGAATTCCAAATTAAAGTTGAAGATAACCGTATCGCTGACGTTAAGTTTAAAACCTTCGGTTGCGGTGCAGCGATAGCAGTATCAAGCATGGTTAGTGAACTTGCAAAAGGAAAAACGCTTGATGAAGCGATGAAAATAACAAATAAAATGGTTGCCAAAGAGCTTGATGGGCTTCCGAAAAATAAAATGCACTGTTCAAATTTGGGAGCATCTGCACTGCATAAGGCAATAATAGATTATAAAAGAAAACGAGGCGAACAAGTTGAAGATATTGAAGAATATGAAGACGAGGAGGTCGAATCTCATGCATAAAGATGATACAGCCAAAAAACGATGTAAATGCCCATATTGTGACATCCCTGATCCAAAGTCTTCTCCTTTCTGTGGAGGAAAAGAAACCAAATTGCGTATTTGTAACGAATGCGGTTGTGCTATCCCAAGGACTGTCAAACATTGTCCAAATTGCGGAGCAGAGGTTAAAATTTCAAGTAAACTGAAATGTGATTAATAAGGGATTAATAAGGAAAAATGTCGGAGCAGAATTATAAGGATCGATATTAAAAAGACTTTTGGTCTTCTTTAATAGATTTAAAGGATAGATTTATGGACAAAATAAATGTTGTATTAAACGGTACACCTGTAAGCGGAACAAAGGGAATGACTATACTTCAGCTTGCGAAAGAAAACGGTATAGACATTCCAACGCTCTGCTATATGGAAGGTCTGTCTCCAACAGGCTCGTGCAGAATGTGCGTTGTTGAGGTGAAAAATTCAAGAACACTTGTTGCTTCTTGTCATACTCCGATCCAACCAGATATGGATATACAAACACATTCTCCGAAGGTCTTAAAAGCTAGGCAAGTTATAATAGAGTTGCTTTTGGCTAATCACTCAGATAATTGTATGATGTGCGATAAAGCCAATCTGTGTGAGCTACGAAAGATCGCAGCTGATCTGAATGTCGGATTGACGAGATATAGCGGGCAAAGGCATTTCTACCCAATAGATGATGAAAACCCTTATCTTGTCAGGGACCTTTCCAAATGCATACTTTGCAGACGTTGCATAAAAGCTTCTCGTGAGAAAAGAAATATTAGTTATTTCGGCATAAGCAGTAGAGGCTTTGAGTCCAGCATCATATCAAGCCAAGATCAGGAAATTGACGAGATAATCTGTGAAGTATGCCTTGACGCATGCCCTGTCGGGGCGTTGTCAAGAAAAGACGAAATATTACCGATCAAGAGAAACCGAAAACCAATTTATATAAAAGGTTAAGGAGATAAATGGTGAACCCTATTGTCCAAGAAATTTTAGCTAGCCATAAGAACGGAAATCTGATCTCAATACTCAAAGATGTCCAGGACAACAGAATTGATCTGTCAAAAGATGTGATGATGGATATTGCCAAATCAGTCGGGGTTTCTTTCAGTGATGTATATGAAATTGCATCTTTCTATTCATTTCTCTCCACTGAGCCAATTGGCAAAAACGTGATCAGAATTTGCAAGAGTATCCCTTGTTTCCTGAAAAATTGCGATGTTGTGATCAAAGCTATAGAAAAAGAGCTTGGTATCAAGCCCGGAGAAATGACAGCCGATAAAAAATTCTCTTTTCATCTCGTCAATTGTATTGGGGCTTGTGATATGGCTCCCGCAATGATGGTGAACAAAAAAAGATATGGCAATCTAACCCCTGAAAAAATTGTCAAAATACTAAGCGAATATAAATAGATTCAATTGGGAGATAATCTCATGCCAGAAAAACAAGTGGTCCTTAAAAACTGTGGTATAATTGACCCTTTGAGCTTGGAAAGCTATATAAAAAATGACGGATTTAAAGCATTGGAAAATGCGTTGAAAATGACGCCGATAGACGTTATTGGCGAAATTAAAAAATCAGGTCTTCGTGGCAGAGGTGGGGCAGGGTTTCCAACAGGGATCAAATGGGAGATGACCAATAAATCGGTAAGCGATGAAAAATATGTCCTATGCAATGCTGATGAAGGCGAAGTTGGGACATTTAAAGACCGATATATAATTGAAAATGACCCATTTTCACTGATCGAAGGAATTGCAATAGCTTGTTATGCAGTCGGAGCCAAAAAGGCATATATATATCTGAGAGCAGAATATAATTATCTGATAGATATTTTGCAAAATTCAATTGATCAATCAAGTGAGTATCTAAAAAAGATCGCACTTGATATAGAAATATTTGAAGGTGCTGGTGCTTATATTTGTGGAGAAGAATCTGCATTGATAGAATCAATAGAGGGCAAAAGAGGCGAAGTCCGTTATCGTCCCCCGTTTCCTCCAACAGAAGGGCTTTGGAAAAAACCAACAGTTATAGATAATGTTGAAACCTTGATGAATATACCGCGCATTATGATTGAAGGTGCTGATTGGTTCAGTAATATCGGAACAGAGAGAAGCAAAGGAACCAAAGTTTTCTCTATATGCGGCGATGTTGAAAAAGTCGGGGTCTACGAACTTGTTATGGGAAGCCTTCTGAGAGAGCTGGTGGAAAATATCGCCTGTGCCAAAGATGTAAAAATGGTGCAGATCGGTGGAGCATCCGGTAGAATCATCCCCTATGAGAATATTGATACGCCATTGTCTTTTGAGACAGTTCTCGGAGCTGGCGGAGTTATGGTATTTAACTCAACCAGAGATGTTATTGAGATCGTGCGTATGAACGCGGAATTCTTTGCAGAAGAATCATGTGGAAAATGTTTTCCATGCAGGGAGGGGACAAAAAGGATGTTTGAAATAATAACTCGTTTTGCAGAACATAGAGCTAGACCAAGAGATATTCAAGCACTGGAAGACCTATCAGAAACTATGATGTTATCGTCGCTATGCGGTCTTGGTCAATCAGCGCCAAATTCCTTAATGGACTCGTTAAAATACTATCGTGATGAATACGAGTTGAGGACAAGATGATACATTAGAATATTTTAAAGGATTGAAGATAAATAACAGAATGACAGAAATTTATAAACTAATGGAGCTTAATATATGAAAACTATAACTGAACAAAAGCCTTTTGAAGAGATATTGGAATGTCTGGAAAAGGACAAAAATATTTTCATAATAGGTTGTGGGACATGTGCTACTATGTGCCATACTGGGGGCAAGGCAGAAGTTCTGAGTATGAAAGAAAAACTTGAATCGCTTGGGAAGAACATCGTTGGATGGATAGTTATGCCTACAGCTTGTGATGATCTAACCGCTGACGCAATGCGTGAGGATGCAGAGAGAATTAAAAACGCAGATGCTATACTCGTAATGGCTTGTGCTTTCGGGACACAAACAGTAGCTTCATTTGAGGATGAAAAACCTGTGTATCCAGCTTTAAATACGCTTTTCGTCGGAAAAGGCGGGGGAGAGTCAGGAATTTTTGCAGAGATATGTCAACAATGCGGAGATTGTGTCCTATCGGTTACCGGAGGAATATGCCCTATTACTATGTGTGCCAAGGGGTTACTTAACGGACCTTGTGGTGGTACAAACAAGGGCAAATGTGAAGAAGACCCTGAGAGAGATTGTGCTTGGACTTTGATATATAAACGTTTAGAAAAACTTGGAAAGTTAGATGAGATGAGAAAATATCGCTCACCTAGAAACTATCAAAAAGTTGCAAGACCTGGTAAAATTTTGGTCGAAACAGAAGGAGTTAATAAGTAATGGCTACCCCTCTGAGAGAAGTCTTGAAATCTGGCAAATTTGTTGTAACCGCTGAAGTCGGTCCGCCAAAAGGGACTAACATTGAAACTATGCTTCATCATATTGATTTGCTCAAAGACAAGGTTGATGCCCTTAATGCCACGGATAATCAAAGCTCTGTTATGCGATATCCGTCGTTGGCAACAACATTTTTGATCAAAGAAAGAGGCGGAGAACCTGTCCTTCAAATGACAGGCAGGGATAGAAATAGGCTAGCACTTCAATCTGACTTGCTCGCTGCTTATACAAGGGGAGTAAACAACGTCATCTGCCTAACTGGCGATTCTATAAGAGTGGGCGATCATAAACAGGCAAAGGCTGTCTTTGACCTAGACTCCGTCCAAATTATAAAGATGGTTCGTCAATTAGAGACTGGCAAAGATATGGGCGGAAATGATCTAGATGGAGCGGTTGAATTTTGTGTCGGAGCAACCGTTACGCCAGAGGCAGACCCGATTGAGCCACAATTAATTAAATTTGAAAAAAAGATAGAAGCCGGTGCTGAATTTTTCCAAACGCAAGCTATATATGATCTGGTGAAATTCAGGGAATTCATGAAATTTGCAAGACAATTCAATGTTAAAATACTTGCAGGTATAGTGCTTTTGACGTCTGCTGGAATGGCAAAATATATGAATGCAAACGTCCCAGGAGTTGTTGTTCCACAGGAGCTTATTGATGAGCTATCCGCTGTCCCAAAGGGAAAAGGGTTGGCATTACAAAAAGGTATTGAAATTGCCGGACGAATGATAAGGGAGATAAAAGAAGATAATATCTGCGATGGTGTCCATATAATGGCTATTGGTAAAGAAGAAGTTGTGCCTGATATTATTTCTGCCGCTGGATTATAGACTAATTATTTTGTCATGCTGAACACAGTGAAGCATGACATTATTATAGGGGAACTATTTTATGGCATATAACCTGAAAGATGAAATAAAAAATGTGGCGAAATTGGCTGGCGCTGATATTGTTGGCATTGCATCAATAGACCGATTTGATTATGCTCCTGATAATGTCCATCCACGTTTTGTCTTTAGCAAAACTAAGTCCATTATAGCGATTGGGCTTCGTATGTTGAGAGGTTCATTGAAGACTGTTGAAGAAGGACACTTTTGGCAGGCTTATAACTGCGACTCATATCAATATCTGAATGAAATCCTTGCACCGCATATATTACGTAAAATATGTCTCTTGTTAGAAGATCACAGTTGGACAGCAGTTCCATTCCATAATCCATTTGGTCCCTATGCTGGACGACCTGCATATGAAGGTGGTCCAAAGCCCGATGCGATGATGAGTTTGCGTGTTATCGGTTGTGCTGCTGGGTTAGGAGAATTGGGATTAAGTAAATTGCTTCTTACACCTCAGTTTGGTCCTCGTCAGAGGATATTTGCTGTTCTAACGGATGCAGAGATTGAACCTGATCCTCTATATACCAAACCAATATGTGATGAATGCGGAGCCTGTGTCCGTGGATGCACTGCGGATGCAATACCAACAAAGAGAACAATTGAAGTCCGTATCGGTGAACATATTTTTAGGCATGGCGATATTGATTTCTATAAATGCTCAAAGACCCATCAAGGTTGGGACCCAAAGATTTCTCCGTTTTTGACAAAAGATTCAAGTCCAGAAAATCCCCCATCATATTATCGTTTTGTTGACCATAGATTTCGTCATCGTGCTATCTGCGTTGGTCGTGGATGTGTCAGGGCTTGTATGGATCATCTAGAAAAAACAGGTCGAATTGAAAAACAATACAATACACCTATGATAGATGGTAAACGATGGCTTATAGATGATTCTTCAAATTGAGAAAAATCTGGCTTAATGTCCAAGAGATCAAAATATTCAGGAGTGATTATGTATCAGATAACTATTGAGACACATTTTTCATCTGCACACCGACTAATACAATACAACGGCGAATGCGAAAGACTACACGGTCATAATTGGAAGGTATTTGTATCTGTATCATCAGAGACACTCGATAGTTTGGGAATGGTTATGGATTTCAAGATTTTAAAAGATAAAACAAAAGCTTTAATTGCTAAGCTAGATCATCAATATCTCAACGAAGTGCCCCCTTTCAATGAGGTTAATCCAACTACTGAAAATATCTCAAAATACCTTTTTGATGAGCTTTCGAAAGTTATTAATACAGAATCAATCAAAGTTTCAAAAGTTGAGGTTTGGGAGTCGCCAACTTGCTTTGCATCATACACAAAATCATAGCTTTGCAACCATAGCTTTTAGGAGGGCTTTAAATTTATGTATAAAGGTTTTCGTATCTTTCTGGTTGTTTATACTGCTATAATTCTTTTTATTGGGCTACAATCGTCGATAAATTCTCAATCAATAAGCTACGCTCCCGTTATTACAAACATAAACATTACACAAGGTCTAACTGGTTCTATTCTCATCAGCTTTGATATTGATGATCCGGATGGCGGATTGCTTGAAGTGAAGATATTGGCTTCAAAAGATGGTGGCAAAACATATACGATCGTGCCTAAATCCGTAACTGGCGATGCGTTTAAATATACATTGCCCGGCAAAGGCAAAAGCATATCTTGGGACGTTTCAAAAGACCTGCCAGGTGTTGATCTAAATAATATAAAGATAAGACTGATCGCTGACGATGGCATCAAACTAACTCAGGACTTCGGGACAGTGGAAACGACTACGCCTAAATCATCCGTTTCAACTCCCAAAGATGTTATGGGACCGAATATGAAAATTGGAAATGATGGAGCGAAAATGGTCTTGATACCTGAAGGCGAGTTTTTAATGGGATCAAACAATGGTGATCCTGATGAAAGACCAGTTCATACAGTATATTTGGATGCCTTCTATATAGACATTTACGAGGTTACAAATGCCCAATATAGGAAGTTCGTAGAGGCAACTGGTCATCCGAGACCCACATACTGGAGATCAAACAATTTTAATGAGCCGGATCAACCTGTTGTGGGAGTAACTTGGGAAGATGCTAATGCTTATGCTAAGTGGGCAGGTAAAAGACTTCCAACAGAGGCGGAATGGGAAAAAGCGGCAAAAGGTGGACTGGTAGGAAAAGATTATTCTTGGGGTGACAGTCCAATTCCCCCCAAAAATGCTGGTAACTTTGCAGATATGACAGCAAAACTGGTTTTTCCCAAATGGGATGTAATACGTGGTTACGACGACGGTTTTTCGCATCCCGCGCCCGTTGGCTGTTTTTCTCCAAATGGTTATGGCATCTACGATATGATTGGGAATGTCTGGGAATGGTGTTCTGATTGGTATGATCCAAATTATTATTCAGTTTCTCCTAAAAACAATCCAAAAGGTCCCGCAACTGGCAGAGATCATGTGTTAAGAGGTGGCTCTTGGTTTGCTGATAAGGATTGTCTTCGAGTGTCAAACAGGTTCAATTATGATCCGTCCTATGTTATACAATACGCTTGGAATATAGGTTTTCGCTGTGCACAAGACGCAGACAAATAATCTGCTAACTATAACTATAAAATCTGTATAATTTGAGTTATTATAGGGGTGTAATCATCTATGGAACCCGTATTACAGATAGCTCTGGATTTTGTTACTTTAAACCGTGCATTGAAACTTGCAGAAGAATCCGTCGCAGGAGGAGTAGACTGGCTTGAAGCCGGGACCCCGCTTATCAAAAGTGAGGGGCTTGATGCTGTTAGAGAGTTGAGGAAGCGATTTCCTAATTACACAATAGTCGCAGATATGAAAATAATGGACGCCGGACGTATAGAGGCAGAAGCAGCTGCAAAGGCTGGTGCCAATGTTGTTGGTGTCTTAGGTGTTGCATCAGATGCAACCATAGAGGAATGTATTGAGGCAGGTAAAAATTATGGTTTCAAGGTTATCGTCGATATGATCGGTGTCTCCGATGTCGCCAAAAGGGCAAGGCAAGTTGAAAAGCTTGGTGCTGATTATGTAGGAATACATATAGCAATAGATGAACAGATGGAAGGTGTATCGCCGTTTGATAAGCTGAAAGATGTTGCCAAAGCGGTTAACATACCGATCGCAGTTGCCGGTGGTATTAATTCCGAAAACGTGGTTGATGCGATCAACGCGGGTGCAAGCATAATCATCGTCGGAGGAGCTATCACAAAATCTCCAGATGCAAAAATAGCAACAGAAAACATCAAAAAAGCCATTATAACACGGCAAAAGATGGAAACAAAATGGTTTAAGAGAGTTACAGGCGAGGAGATAAGAAGGATATTTTATGAGGTATCCACTGCCAACATATCCGATGTGATGCACCGTGCAAGGGAACTTGAAGATATTCATTCGGTTGTTCCCAATACAAAATTAGTTGGAAAAGCAATAACCGTGAGGACATATCCAGGTGATTGGTCAAAGCCAGTCCTTGCAATTGATGAAGCCCAAGAAGGAGACGTAATCGTTATAGATGCACAAGGAAAGGGTCCCGCTGTCTGGGGAGAACAAGCAACGCGTAGTTGTATTCAAAAAAAGCTGGCAGGCGTCGTGATCAACGGAGGAATAAGGGACGTTTCTGAAATTCGCAAACTTGGTTTTCCTGCTTTTTCAAAACTTATTATGCCATCTGCCGGTGAACCAAGAGGTTGGGGCGAGATCGGAGTGCTGATAAAGATCGGCGATACTGTCGTTGAAACAGGGGACTGGATAGTTGGCGATGATGACGGCGTTATGGTCATTCCAAAAGATGAAGCTGTGGAAATTGCCAATAGGGCTATGTCTTGGAAAGAAAAAGAAAATAGGGAAATAAAAGAAATTGAGGAAGGTAGCACGTTAGGTAAAATATCAGAGATCATTCGTTGGGAAAAACAAAAATAGACCCTGCCTCGACAAAATGTAATGGCAAACATTTAGGCGAACATTTATATCTAATTATTTTCCTGTAACCTTTTACCAACAACTTTTACATGCGTGGCAAGGCAATACCGTTGATCTTTTGCTATAATCAGTGATATAATATTTGTGCGATGCTGATTTGGGTTGTTAGGTCTGCATATGATACAGGATAATATAAATATGTATAAGAGAATTTTTTATTTAACAACTATTTTCATTTCTTTATTTCTTTTTGGTGATTGCTCAAAAAACGTTGATAAACGTATATGGACTATCGTTCGTCAGTCAAAGAGTGAGACACATTTTAGTAGTATTCAGTTTATAGATAAAAATATCGGTTGGGTATCTGGATGGTCAGGAATAACAGCGTTTACTAATGACGGAGGCAGGACCTGGACCTATATTCAGACTCCCACAGACAAAAATTTTGACGGTGCATATTTTATCAATGCTAGAGAAGGTTGGTGTGTTGGTAGTATGGGAACGATTGTCCACACACAAGACGGTGGTAAAACTTGGGAGATTCAGAAAAGCAATACGGAAGACGAGCTAAACGGGGTCCATTTCGTTGATTCGAAAACTGGCTGGGTCGTTGGCGGAGGCATCGAAGGCACTATTTTGCATACACAAGACGGTGGTAAAACTTGGATAAAACAAGAGAGCAGAACAAAAAATGAGTTAAATCAAGTAAGATTTATTAACAAATATGAAGGTTGGGCAACTGGTCTTTGGGGGACAATTTTGCATACACAAGACGGTGGTAAAACTTGGGAAATACAACATACCGGTCTAAGTCAATCGTTATTTGGACTATGTTTTGTCGACAATCAGAACGGCTGGGTCGTTGGAACATTTGGAACAGTTCTCAGAACAACTGATGGCGGTAAAACTTGGATAAAACAGCCAAATTGCACAGATCAACATCTTTGGGCGGTTGATTTTGTTGACATTCAAAACGGTTGGGCAAGTGGTTGGGAAGGTATTACCATCCATACAACGGATGGAGGTAACCTTTGGATGTCACAGGCTGGCAATACGAGTAGCGATATTCTCGGCATAGATTTTATTGATACAAAAGAGGGATGGGCAGTGGCTAGCACGGGAGCTATTCTCCATACCAACGATGGGGGCCTAAATTGGGAGACACTGTATAGCACTGACGATATACCACTTAAAGGGGTCCACTTCGTTAAGAACAAATATGGTTGGGCTGTCGGCGCAAACGGGGTCATATTGCATACCAAAGATGGCGGAAAAACTTGGAATAGACAGGATAGTAAGACAAGTAATGAGTTATATAGTGTCTATTTTACAAATAAAAATAACGGTTGGGCTGTTGGTAATATATACACGATCATCCATACGAAAGATGGCGGTAAAACTTGGGAGTCGCAAAAAAATAACATTCTAAACCCACAGGCTGCACTAGGAAGCGATCTACAATTCTGTTTTGATGGCTATAATGCAATATATGATGTTTGCTTTGTTGATGATAAAGAGGGCTGGGTTGTAGGATATAACGGTTTAATCTTCCATACTACCGATGAGGGAAATTCATGGACTGCACAAGATAGCAAGACCAAAGTTCCCTTGCTTGGAGTGCATTTTGTAAATAAAAGGTGCGGTTGGGCTGTTGGAAATAGTGGCACAATCGTCCATACATCGGACGGCGGTAACAAATGGGAAATTCAAGAGTCTGGGACGAATGATCCATTTCTTGATGTCTATTTTCTTGACTCAAAAAGAGGCTGGGCAGTTGGTTTTGGACCTATCGCAAGCACTGATGACGGCGGTAAAACTTGGAAATGTCAGCCAAATGAGGCTGGGACAGTCCTTTGGGGTATACATTTTGATTCAAAAGACCGTGGTTGGGCAGTTGGTGCTAACGGAGTGATCATCTATACTAATGATGGAGGAAAAACTTGGAAATCTCAATCAAGCGGGACGAACAGTTGGATATTTGATATCTGTAAATCAGGGGATAAGCTCTGGGCTGTCGGTTTGAAAGGCTCCATCCTAAAATTTGCTCAGCCAGAAAAGTCATAATCTTAATACCAGAAAAGATTAGTTGTAAATATAAAGCTATTACGGTCTAACGATAACAAATTCGCTCAATACAGTTCCAAGAGGAGAATACAAATTTAGAATTCAATCCCCCGTTTATTAGGATAACAAGCGATCACAGAGTTATAGAACGGGTGATATATAAAAAGATTTAAATCTGTTATTATCACCCGTTAACTGTTGATTTATAGCAAGAACTGGCTTATGTGTTTTTTAGTCAATAGTAACATCTTCCATCGCATTTCACCGCTAGACCAAATAGGTCCATGTGGTTCTATTGATAGACATCCGTCGAATTTATGTTCATATAAAAAAGCCATAACTTTGCCCCAGTGGATATCCCCCATACCAGCCGGTGGTTGAGAAGCGAGCTTTCCATCTATGTATATATGTTCTTTTATGTGTATATGTGCTATCTTATCTCCATGCGATCTGAGCATCGCTAGATAGTCGTCGCCATGATGCATCCAGTTAGCGGGATCATATTTGACGCCTATTTGCGGGAATTTTTCCCATACTTTTTCAAATGCAGTTATGGAATCGAAGAAACTGTTTCCGTGAACTGCATACATAGCGGTTTTCATCCCCGCCTTTTCTATTTTTTCCAGAAACTGCGGAAATACTTTCTCAAATTCATTTACTTTTTCATCCAAAGACGCGTTAGGAATATCCCCACCACCTGTAACAAGGACCCTTGCTTGAAGAACTTTCGCAAATTCTATGGCGCGATTTAGCATTTCATGTGCAGTTGCCCTTTCCTGTGCATTCGGCGAAAGATGATTCCATCCCCAGATACCAAGCGATGAGACGCCTACACCATATTTTTGATGGATTTCGTGCATTTTTTGCACTGTATCAAGCGTTAGGTTTTTAAAATCTCCCCAATAATTATATTCTAACAGTTCAAATCCATTTTCTTTACAGAATTTTGAATCAGCTTCAACACCATTCAAATCGTTGTATCCAATAAAACCGAGCTTCATTATAGTCTCCTTTTTATTAGTTTTTAATTCTTCCCCAGACAGTGGTAAGCTTTCCCTTTGAATCAACAGGGGCTTTAAACCCAGTAGCAGATTCTAATCCTCTTGTCATTATATCCTTTATATCCGCTTCTTCAAGTGGGACGTTGAATAAAGCGACTTCATCAAGGATACCATCAAGCTGATGCCCACCAGCAGAACCGTCACCTATACGAATATGAGGAGGATTAGCGTCCAAACTTGGCTTTGAATAAGCCTGTGAACCGACTTTTATACCATCAACGTATATTGTCAATCCAGCTTTTTGACCAATTACACCAGCTAGATGATGCCAATCCCCGTCTGTGATTACTGGTCCATCTATGGGACCTGCCCAAGCATCAGCAGCACCTTTTGTGATGCTCAATTGGAGTTTTTGCGAATCCTTATCAACAACAAGTAGATAATTGCGTGGGTTTTGACCTCTCATCATAATAGATTGCCATCTAACACCTTTTGAAGGTTTTATATTTCCCCAAGCAACCATAGTTAATTCAGGCAGAACTTGACTTTCATTGAAAGGGACTTCCACCCAAACACTACTACCATCAAATTGCAGAGCTTTTCCAAATTTGCCTTGAACCCATTTTTTGGGACCTGCGATAACGCCGTCATTCCCATTTCCAGTAGAGTCAACAGCGGTATTTCCTGATCCCTCTTCAAATAGCCACATTCCAACGACAGATTTCTTATCAATTTTTGCAGATACTGATGGAACAAACGTAATACATATAATAGCTATGACTGTAAAAATGAGAATATGTTTCATTTTTCACCCTCCTAAAATTAAGGCAATATAGAATTTAACTGTTTTTCTACATTGCCTTTTTGAGGTTTTCAAGCTAATAGCTTTATATTTCAGGAACTTGGACTTTAACTTCCTTGCCTTGTTTAACTGAACGGTTTATACCATCCATTATGACATTTGTAATAAGGACTTTTTGCGGATCAATAGGAGAAGGACCACCTTCACGAACTGCCTTTATGAACTCTCTTACTTGTTTATCCCAAACATCAACAGGTTTTAATCCTTCAATCCTTATGTTGACCATATTGTCCTTCGGTTCCACTTTTAATGTGCAACCTTCGGATTCTGCCAATTTTTCTAACTCTTTGGGGACATTATCCGCATATATAGTCCCGTATGTCATACCAGCTTTTTTCCCAAGATAATAGCTCTGCCCCAATGAGTCAGCATGGACTGCCCATGAGATTTTGAATACCATTATAGAACCATCTTCGAATCTAACCCAAGCAGCGCCGAATTCTTCTACATCCATGGTCTCAAGACCTGGTGTGTTGCGAGAGATATAATCGCAAGAATATCCGGACACAGTTACAGGTTTAGGATAGTTCAATGTAAATAACGTGTCATGCATATTATAAACGCCAATATCAACTATGGCTCCAAAACCAGCGGTCTTTTTATGGATGAATGTCCCACCGGGGACGCCTCTTCGTCTGCAACCCACAGATTCACAATAATAGACATCGCCAAGTATTCCCGCATCAACAATTTTTCTTGCCATAACGATATGTGGTTGGTATCTGCTATGTATTGCTACATGCAGTATCTTGCCTGAAGCCTTTGCAGCTTTAACCATAGCAACAGCATCAGATAACTTCGCAGCCATTGGTTTTTCGCATAAAACGTGCTTTCCTGCTTCCAATGCTGCAACTGTCGGTCCCCTGTGTGCTTGGTTGAAAGTGCAAACACTGACCGTCTGTATTTCGTCCATCTCCATCATTTTCTTATAATTCGTGAATACGTTTTTCTTAGGAACTCCCCATCTCTCTGCGAAGTTCATAGCCTTGTCTTTGAATATATCGCATACCGCTACAACCTGTATATCCTCTATTTTGGAATATACACCCATGTGATGATTAGCTATACCGCCGGTCCCAACCACTGCAACCTTTATTTTGTCCATTTCAAGCTCCTTTTCAAAGTTACACAAGGACAATATTAAAAGTGATTTCTTTACCAAAAACGATCTTACTATAACATCAATGCAAATATACGTCAATCAAAAAATGTTACTCCAAACACAAACTTTTCGATATATTATCAGTTTTTTTATGCTTGACGAAAACATACATAATTCAGAGTTAAAAAGCTCTTGAAATATTTGACGATCTTATGATATTATTCTGTTAATTGCTAGTCAGATTAACTTCCCTCATTTACTAAAAGGGCAATTGTGATCAATCACTAAAAAGATGCATTTCACTACGGAGGTATATTGTTGATCGATGAAAAACTAGGTTTTATCGGAATTGGCAACATGGGCGAGGCTTTGCTTAGAGGGATAATAACATCAAAACTTATGACCTCAAGCCTAATATATGCAAGCGATGTAAACAAAGAAAAACTAGAAAAATTATCTGATGAGCTTAATATCAATGCTCTGGAAAGCAACCAAGAATTGACAAATAAATGTGATATAATCTTGCTTGCAGTAAAACCAGACATAGTAAAAGTTGTTCTTCCACAGATTTCCAAGTGCTTTATCAGTCCAAAATGGATTATTTCCATCGCGGCAGGAGTGTCAACTTCTGTAATAGAGGGATTTTTGCCGTCAGGGACACCTGTCGTGCGAGTTATGCCGAACACTCCAGCGATGGTTAACGAAGGTATGTCTGCTATAAGTGCTGGCTCTTATGCAAATGAAGGACACTTGGAAAAAGCTAGGCAAATATTTAATGCGGTCGGAAAAACTATAATAGTCCAAGAGAAACTTATGGATGTTGTTACCGCTTTAAGCGGAAGTGGTCCTGCTTATATATTTCTCATAATAGAAGCCTTAACTGATGCTGGCGTGCAATTAGGATTGAGCCGTCAAGATGCCCTATTGATGTCAGCCCAAACTGTTTTCGGATCAAGCAAAATGCTTCTTGAAACTAACGAACATCCAGCTATATTAAAAAATAGAGTCACTTCACCAGGAGGCACGACCGCGGCTGGGCTTTATGAATTAGAAAAGAATGGAGTCCGATCCGCTATCATTGATGCGGTCATCTCCGCGACTAATCGTTCAAAACAACTATCATAAGCATTGATATTCAAGACTGAAGAGAATAATACCTCTTTCAACATTATAAGGAGAAACAAGTTGAGCCTTATAATAAGGTTCATTGACTTTGTTACTAGTATCTACACTTTCTTAATTATTGTGCGGGCGATAATCTCGTGGGTCAATCCCGATCCTAGTAACCCGATCGTGAGAACACTAGACAGGCTTACTGAACCGATATTATATCCCATTCGGAAGATGATGTGGCGATTCACTGGTAACTTGCCTATTGATTTTTCGCCCCTTATAGCAATAATCCTGATACAATTGGTTTCAACATTCATCAAAAGGATTTTGCTAACTTTTTCGGTTTAAGAAATATTATGAATATGTCCAGTTAAAAAAACACTTTGAAGGAGTGATACTGATGCGGATCCAACCCGGTGATATACTGAATAAAGAGTTTAAAAAGGCTTTTCGTGGACTAGACCCTGACGATGTGGTAGATTTTCTTGATCAAATTTATGAAGATTATGAATTTTTCTACAATGAAAATGAAGAACTCAAACAGAAAATAGCTGAACTGGAACTCAAGATAAGCGATACAGACAAAATTAACGTGGAGGATATGCTCCGACAAGCGGAGGATATGTATAATCAAAGGCTCAAAGAAGCAGAAAGAGAAGCTAGGAATATAATTCAACAGGCACGTCTAGAAGCCCAGAAAATTATAGATGAAGCCATTGCTAACTCCAATCAACTTAAACAAGAAGAAAACAATGAAGTAGCAAACGAAATAATAGAAAAAGCCAAAGCAGATGCTGAAAACATCCGTAAAGATGCGGAAAAAGAGGCTGAATTTTTAATTCAACAGGCACAGGAAAAAGCAGGTGCGATCACAAAAGAAGCAGAGGAGAAGGCTTTGGAAATTGAACGGATCAAGAAAAATATGGCATCAGCAGAGGATATCATACAGAATGCACACAAAGAGGCAGAACAGATAATCCAAAACGCCAAAAAGGAATCCGAGAACATCATTCAAAAAGCCGAAGAGGAATCTAAAAACATCATTCAAAGAGCCCAAACCCAGATTGCTGAGCAAAAAGAATTAGCAAAGAAAGAAATAGCAGATTTTGACTTCAAAAGTTTCAAGGATATGAACCCCATCCTGATCCAAGCACGGGGCAAAGCTTATGAAATAATAGAAAAAGCTAAAGCCAATGAAATTGAAATTAAGCGAGAAATTTTAAGATTGAAAAACCAAAAGGAGCGTTATATTATGGGATATAAAGAGTTGTTAAACAGACAGATAAGAACTGTTGACGAAGAGACAAACGCTTAGTTGAATTTGTGACTATAAGTTCAAGATCACCACAATTTTAAGAATTTTAACCTTTATAATATTAGAATTGGCACGGAGGCTCTTTATGCTTGATTTGAAAGCAAAAATTAATGAATCATTAAAATATATCAAAGCTCATACTGACGTTACCCCCAAAATAGCGATAATTCTTGGGACAGGCTTGGGGGCTTTGGCTGATCAGGTCAGCGATAAATTGGAAATCCCATTTGAGGACATACCACATTTCCCTGTATCAACTCTCGCAACACACGCCGGGGAGCTTGTTATCGGTAAGATCAATGGAAAAAACGTCGTCGTTATGAATGGGAGACTCCATTACTACGAAGGCTATTCTATGCAAGAGATAACTTATCCAGTCAGGGTCATGAAGGCACTTGGAGCGAATACACTCATAATCTCTAATGCTGCCGGTTCTATGAATCCTTTTATAGACGCAGGGGATATTATGATAATTACCGATCACATTAACCTTATGGGCGATAACCCACTTATCGGAATAAATGATGATAGTTTGGGTCCAAGGTATCCTGATATGTATGATGCCTATTCTCCCGAACTGATAAAACTTGCCTATGGTATAGCAATGGACGAGAAGATAAGAGTGCACAAAGGCGTTATCGTCGCAGTTGCGGGACCTAATCTTGAAACTCCAGCCGAATATAGGTTTCTAAGGGCTATTGGGGCTGATGCTGTCAGTATGTCAACTGTCCCAGAGGTGATAGTTGCTGTCCATTCTTCAATGAAGATACTTGGTCTTTGTTGTATCACTGATAAATGTACGCCTGATGTGTTAGGTAAAGCTGATATAAGAGAGATTATAAAAATCGCACAAAAAACAGAACCAAAATTGACCAAACTTGTTTCTGAAGTCATTCGTCAGTTATAAAAAGTTGATTTGTTTGTGATAATTAACGTTTAAATTATTGAACTTATTGAATTTGCAGTGACTTGTACATCCACATTGGAAACCTAATATAAAAGTAAAAATTTTTTGGTTGATGCTGAAATGGATTACAGAAAAACATTAAATTTGCCGAAGATGAGTTTCCCCAGAAATCTGGACTTCAACAAAGTCGAGGCAGAAACTCTGAACTTATGGCAAAATCTCAATATCTATGAAAAACGTCTGAAGGATAACAAAGGAAAACATAAAACTATAATTCATACTCCACCTCAAAAAGCTTACGGCGATATTAACCTCGTAGATACATTCAATATGATATTAAAAGATATATCGCTAAAATATCATTTAATGAACGGCGATAACATCCATCATATACCTATATGGAATTCATATTGCATAGAGGTTGAACAGATAGCTGTTAAAGACTTGGAAAGTAAATTAAATATTGACATTTCTAAGTCAAATGGCGATGGTTTAAAATCCATTATCCGTGAGAAATGTTATGAGATTAGTAAAAAATATAGCGAAATCCAAAAAGAACAGTTTCAAAGTCTGGGAGTATTTGCACACTGGAATAATTCAATACTGACATCAGACACTAATTGCGAAACTAAAATAATCACAAACTTTCTGACATTATGCAAATCTGATAATATAATTAAGTTACCAAAATCAGTGTTTTGGTGTGTAAACTGTGAAATGGAAATTGACAGATCGGAAGTAAAATATAGCGGACACAATCTGTTGTCTATCTTCGTCAAGTTTCCTATAATGCAGGGATTCGAAGAGTTCGGCGAAGATGTTTATTTACTGATTTGGACAAACACCCCTTGGACGTTATCATCAGTTAGACCTATCGCTGTTAACCCTGATCTTGAATATTCTGCAATAAATACAGAAAACGACCAAGTTCTGATATTGGCAAGTGGCGTTATAGATAAAATAAAAACTAAATTTCTCAAAAACCATTATAGTTTGATCAAGCAAATGAAAGGTTTTGATCTAAAAGATATAATTTGTTCTCATCCTCTAATAGATATAAACGTTAACGTAGTTATGAGTAAATATGTATCCATAGAAAATGGGACAGGATGTGATTATAATATTACTAACCGAGCCAGTCTCAAAGATTACGAGTTTAATTCTTTTCATTTCACTGACTTTGAAAAAACATTGGTGAACCGTTCACAATTCTATCTGGACAACAAAATTTTCGACCCAAGCAATCCAATGATAGCAGAGCTTGAAAAACGGGATTATCTCTTCTCCTCCGAAATTTCAGAACAAATGTATCCTCATTGTTCATATTGTGATCAACCGCTCATTATTAAATCAGATGATCATTGGCATTTTGACCTTACTGCCAATCACCTAAGGCAAAAAACTATTAAATCATTTAATGCTTTGGAATGTTTTCCGACAAGTTTTAAGAAAAGAATCAGACGTAATATTGAAAAAAATACAAAGTGGAATATATCTAGAAAAAGGATTTGGGGAATACCTATACCAATATTATATTGTAATAAATGCGAACATCAACTTGATCTAGATGATAATATTGATCTATGCAATAAGATCGTCAAGCAAAAAGGAATGGATGGCTTAATAAACATAAATTCAGATGATATTATATCTTGTGAAATAGCTTGTAGTGTTTGCGGATCAATAGATTTTCATATAGAACCTGATGTTTTAACATCGGACTTCATATCTGTTCTTAGCTATAAGCATCTTTTGCCAGATCGGAAAGATAAATCTGATAACATAAACTTGCATCTAAGGTCTAATCTTCATAATGGTAAATGGGATACGTTGTCTTTATCATCATCTATGGCAATCGATGGGGAATTACCGTTTAAGTCTATTGTGAGATATGGAGCCATCGAAAATGTTAGATCTGGTGATGAAAGAGCTGATCTAAAAAATTTGATAAAAGATTTTGGCGCTGATTTGATAAGGCTTTGTATATCCCTTGCACGTCCTAATAGAAATATAGTGATATCAGAAAATTATATAGGGTTATTATCAAAACAGTATATAAGTATTAGAAATGTGTTGAGATTTCTATTAGGCAATTTGTCTGAATTCGATCCGAATAATGATTCTATAAGTTACGATAATCTTCATAAGATAGACAAGTGGATGTTTTACAAACTAAATAAACTGATAGAAATAATAAATCGTTTTTATGAAGGCTTACAGTTTCATCAGATTTTTTCAGAAATTTACAAGTTCATTATCAATGACTTGAGCAAGATTTATATCAGCATAATAAAACGCAGACTATATGCCTTTCCTAAGTGGTCTATTGGACGAAGATCAATACAAACTATTTTTTACCAGATTCTATTGAACATTTCCAAGTTGCTTGCGCCAATAATGCCTTTTACAGCAGAGGAACTATGGAGTTATATAAAAGAAAAGCACAAAAGCGTTTATCTGTCGAATTTTCCTAAACCAAATAAAACTCAAAATATAGATGATCTGGCAAATTTTGAGGCGGACTGGGATAAAATCCTTAAAATAAGGGCAGAAATATTCAAAACCTTTGAGAAAAACCGGCAAGAGTTTGAAATCAAAAATCTTTTTCAAGCATCGATAACAATTTACATTGACCCCGTTTGTAAAGATGCTGATGAAATTTACAGGTTGTTATACAAATTCTCAACCGATGATATATTAGCTGAAATTTTGATGGTGTCAAAAGCTCAGGTTATGCAACCAAATTCTCCTATACCTGATGTTAGATATAATCTGAAAGGCTTTGAAGGTATTTTATTAGAAATAAAACCAACTACTGGATCAAGATGCAAACGTTGTTTGATCTATTCGAACACGGTGGGAACTAACTCCCTTTATCCAGACTTATGCGATAGATGTATTGCTGTCCTTGAAGGAGAATCAGTTTACGCTTAAAGGAGTTTATTTTGGACGAAAAAGATAATCTGATACAAGAAATTAGAATTGTTTTGCCGACAATTGTTATTATGCTTGTTGTAACTGCATTGGATCAGTTGACTAAAGCGATCATCAGAGATAGACTTGCCTCAATCGGAGGAAGAGAGATCATAAAGGGATTTCTTGAATTTAGTTACTCCGAAAATACAGGCGCTGCATTTGGAACTTTTCAAGGGAGAAATGCGATTTTTATAGTTATCGGAGTGCTTGCTATAATTTTCATCTCCTATATTTACTTTAATATGAAGAAAAGCTTATGGGTCAAAATATCCTTTGGTCTAATTCTTGGTGGGGCATTGGGAAACCTTATTGACAGAATAGCCTATGGGTTTGTCACAGATTTTATACGTGTCCGTGTTACACAATCTATATGGTGGCCAAACTTCAACATCGCAGATGCAGGCATAACCGTTGGCGCTATTATGTTTATCATCTATAAATTCATAGAGAGTTATAAAATCAAGGATCAAGAAGAAAAATGATAGTTTAATGTTTCCTAATTTATTTAAAATTGGTTCTTTGACGATTAACAGTTATGGATTTTTGTCCGCTTTTGGCTTTCTATTATCTGTATTTATAGCTATTTTGAGAGCTAAAAAGGTCAATATTCCTGCCAAAAACATTATTGATATTAGCTTATATGTTCTAATAAGCGGATTACTAGGTGCTAGATTATTTCATAAGTTTCAGCATGCTAACTCCTATGATTCAATCTCTGATCTTTTGAATATTTGGGGAGGGGGTTTTGCCTATTATGGCGGATTTATACTTGCCTTATCTGTTGGCATTATATACCTTTTATTAAAAAAATTGCCAGTAGGGAAAATCGCAGATGTTATCGCTCCATCAATAGCAATTGGTGAAGGGATAGGGCGAATTGGATGTTTTTTAGCAGGATGTTGCTTCGGGAAGCCAACTAATATATGGTGTAGCGTAACCTATCCACAGAATTCTTTCACTTATGCTATCATAGGCTCAAAGGCAGTTCATCCGACACAGATTTATTCAGCTATTATCCTGTTTTGTATCTTTGGAATATTGTTATTGACACAAAGGTATACGAAGTTTTACGGACAGTTGTTTCTTATATTTCTCATTCTTCACAGTTTATATAGATTTACGATAGATTTTTTCAGATATTATATGCCAGAGGAACACATAATTATCTTGACAACTTCTCAATTTATAAGTATTATTATGGCTTTGGGAGCAGTCACGTTAATGTCTATTATCTTAAAAGGTAAAAACCGAAGTTTAAAAAATTTTTAGAACAGACCTAAAATTCTTTAACTATTTATGAGATTATTAACGTCAATCATCATTTTATCTGTTATGTTGATCTCTGCCAATTCCTATGGTGCAGATATAATTGTATATTTTCCATGTGGGGATGTTTCAGGCAATATTCTCAAAGACCATAGCGGGAGTAAAAATAATGCATACATTAATGGCTCACCGAGTATCGTTGCCGGGAAAAAGGGCAAAGCTATTGAATTCAATGGTATAGATACCTATGTAATTTTGTCAAATAAAGACGATTTTGAATTCGGCAAAGGGGATTCTTTTTCAATATCTTTATGGGTAAAATACGATCGACGAAACGTATCGCAGGTATTGCTAGAAAAGCCCGGCGATATATTCCCTTTCAGGATTGAGATATTACCTGATGATAAAATTTGTTGGACGATCAAGGATGAGACAAATTCGTCAAAAGTTTCACTAGATATTGTTGCGGGGAGATGGCATCATTGCTGTTTTGTGAGAGATGTGAAAGATGATAAACTATACGTTTACCTTGATGGAAAATTGGTCGCTAAGTCAGATGACATTACTGAATCGGAAATAAACAATAAATCTGACATTTTCATAGGTGCAGGAGATTCAGGATCAAAGGGGCTATATAAAGGCTGTTTGGATGAAATAGCGATATATGAACGGGCATTGACCAAAGATGAGGTTAAAAAATCTGCGAAAGGAAATTTACCAGATATATACCTTGAAAGTGCGTTGCGAAGATTTGAAATAGTCACTACGATATCAATGCCATTTACCGCACTGCATAGTTATCTTATTGTCCGCAGTGTTGAAATGGTGCGACAAAACAAGGTTGCCCCTAAACTTACAGAGACAAATTGGGCTATAATGGGAGGGACAACCGTCGTCTTGTCCAGTCTTGTTGGGCTTTGGGATTGGTCAAGAACAAATAAGGAAGATATATCAGAGATGTCAAGCCCTGATGAGAAAGATAGATATTATGAACGATATTCTACGCTCACTGATCCTTTCAATCAGGATTATATGAAAAATGATTTTGAGATTATGTTTTTGTCTGCTAAATTTTAGTATTGTCGGAGAGAGAAAAAATGGCAAATCTTGGAATAACAAAATATGGGAACCCAGTCCTTCGAAAAGTTGCAGAGCCGGTTACCGAAATCAATGATGAGATCAAAAAGATCGTAAGCGATATGTTAGATACTATGTATGCTTCTGAAGGTGTGGGCATTGCTGCCCCTCAGATCGGCGTATCAAAGCGAATAATAATTGTTGATACAAATCCTGCCGATGCTTCCACTAAACCTTTAATAATTATCAACCCAGAGATAGTAGAGGCGTCAGGTGAAATAAAGGAACAAGAAGGATGTCTCAGCATTCCCGATGTCAGAAGCGAAGTAAAAAGGTATGAACGTGTGGTAGTAGAAGGATTAGACCTCGAAGGAAATAAGATCAGAGTTGAAGGGGCAGACCTGTTAGCTCGTGCTTTACAGCACGAAATAGATCATATTAACGGCAAACTGTTTATTGATCATTTAAGTAAACTCAAACAGCAATTGCTAAAAAACCAACTACGTAAAATAGAACAAGGAACTGATAATTGATAGTTGGAGATCAAATATGCGTGTCGTTTTTATGGGGACAGACAAATTTGCTGTGACATCTTTGGAGGCAATTATAAAAAGCGGAGTTGATCTGATAACCGTCGTAACCCAGCCAGATCAACCCAAGGGAAGAGGACTCAAAATTTCTTTTTCACCTGTTAAGGAATGTGCATTAAGATATAATATACCGATCTGTCAACCGGAGAAGGTCAGGGATAAGAATTTTGTTGAAAGGATCAAAAGTGAATTTAAGCCTAACCTTATAATTGTTGTTGCATTTGGTCAAATATTGCCTAGATCAATACTTGACATTCCTGACTTCGGTTGCATAAATGTCCATCCATCGCTATTACCTAAATATCGTGGTGCTTCCCCAATTCAGAGAGCAATAATAAACGGAGAAAACGAAACTGGCGTAACACTTATGTTTATGGACGAAGGCGAAGATACTGGTGACATAATAGCCCAAGAAAGCGTTCCGATAGGGATAACAGATACATCAGAGACTTTATCAGAGAGATTAGCAGAAATTGCCAGTCAAATGCTTATGAAAATATTAAAAAATGAAGATGGATCAGTAGTAAAATCCTTAAATTTACCTCGTTATCCGCAAGATCATAGTCAAGCGACTTATGCTCCGAAGCTATCAAAAGAAGATGGTCTCATCGATTGGAACAAATCAGCATTTGAAATACATAATATAATCAGAGGGACAATACCTTGGCCATGTGCTTATACTGATTTTGATTCCGTTTCTGGAAGAAAAATGTTAAAAATATGGGATAGCAGTCTATATGATCTGCCAATAGACGCTGGCGTCATTCCGGGGACAATAATTGGAATAACAAAGGGTTCTGGCGTTATCATTGCCACAGGTAATGGTGGTCTGGTCATAAATACTGTTCAGCCTGCGGATAGGTCAAAGATGAAAGCTAAGGACTTTATTAATGGTTATAGAATCAAAATAGGAGATAAATTAGGTTAAAGTTCTCGGTGATAAAGATATGAAAAATTCAAAGAAAGCCAAAGGTTCGTCGTTAAGTCCTGTATTAAAAATTATGGTTGTATTTGCAATAGCGATCGTTTTTCTGCTGTTGGTTTCTTTTGTCGTAGCGCGTATTGTTATCAGAGGTAGTGAAGTAGTAGTGCCAGACATTGTTGGCAAGAGTTTTCTTGAAGCAACTCAAATACTCAACAAAAGTCATCTTGGAACGCCCATAATAGAAGGCGAAAAGTATAATGCTAGTTTTCCTGATGGCTATGTTGTTGAACAAAAACCTAAGCCAGGAGTTAGAGTCAAAAGAGGACGTGAAATAAAGGTCTTTATAAGCAAAGGCACAGAAGCAGGCATCGTCCCTAACATTATTGGTGAAATGGTTACTGATGCCCAGCCTGCATTACAATCACTAGGATTAGAAGTCGGAACGATAACAAAAATCCATTCCGAAGATTTTCCACAAGAGGGGGTCATTATAGCACATACTCCGCCTCCACAGGCAAAGGTCCAGAAAGGTGCAAAGATAAATCTATTGGTGAGTTTAGGACGTCCGGTTGTTACATACACTATGCCTGATATATCTGGTATGTATATGGACGAAGCCATAGAACTGATAAAGCAAAGGGGGTTGAAGATCGGACTTATAGAAAAAGAGGTTTCCCCCGATGTTAATGAACCGGGCATAGTCCTTGATCAGACCCCCCAACCAGGCGATCGTATAAGACCCGGAGCAGTTGTGAATATCGTTGTTAGTGCTATTTCAGGAAATTGATCATATTTCAAAAAATGCGATGTTTTTACGTTCCTAGACATCAAATAACTAACGACAAGGTGCAGATTGTCGGATCGGAATTTCATCATCTTATCAATGTTGTTAGGCTAAAAAACGGAGATACAATAACAGTTTTAGATGGCGAAGGCGGAATTTATGACGTAGTTTTATCCGATGTATCAAAAAGACTGCTTGTTGCGGTTGGGGAAATTAAATCTTGTAAATTGGCTCAAAGACCATCACTTGAAATTACCCTTATTCAAGCTATAACAAAGCTTGATAGTATGGACACAATAATCCAAAAAGCTACAGAATTGGGCGTTTATAAGATAATACCTGTAATTTGCGAACATTCAATTCCAAATTTATCAGGGATCCGTTCACAAAAACGTATAGAAAGATGGCGTCAGATCGCTATTTCTGCATCAAAACAATCGAGACGACCTTTTTTTCCCTTGATAAGTGATATTAACAAATTCCAAGACATCTTAGATGATTCAAACGATGAGATCAGGCTTATATTTGTCGCTCCTTCTATGAATTATGTCAACGTTCAAAGGTTAAAAGATGTCCTAAAAAAGATAACTGCTAAAAAAATTCAGATTATAATAGGTCCCGAAGGCGATTTTACAAAAAGTGAAATAGATTATGCTATTTCTAAGAATGCAGTTCCTGTTTCACTTGGCGATAATATTTTGAGGGCAGAAACCGCATCTACATCTGCACTAGCGATAGTGTTTTATGAGATGGGAGATTAAAATTGGAGCTCAATGAGTATAAGTCAAGATTGCTTAAACTACTGAAAGAGAAAGCTTTGAAGATCGGAAAATTCAAGCTGAGTTCAGGCAAGGAAAGCGACTATTACCTTGACGAAAGGATTGTTACTCTATCATCCGAAGGTGCATATTTAACCGCAAAAGTTATGCTAGATATGCTCAAAGATGTTAAATTTGATGCCATCGGCGGACCCACTCTTGCTGCTGACCCGATTGTGACGTCAATTGTGGTAATTAGCTACACAGAGGGCAGAAATATTGACGGCTTCATAATCAGGAAAGAGCCAAAAGGACACGGCACAGGCAAACTTATTGAAGGACCTCTGAACTCAGGAGCAAATGTTATTATCGTCGACGGCACAATGACGACAGGGGGATCACTTCTCAAAGCGATCCAAACAGTGGAGAGCGAAGGATGCAAGGTCGTCAAAGTGATTGCCTTAATAGATCGCTTAGAAGGCGGTAAAGAGGCACTTGAAAGCAAAGGTTACGAAGTTCTAACCGTGTTTACAAAAAACGATATTCTTGATAGCTAATTGATCCAAATTTCTTGATTTAGTCGTTTTTTATTAACAGCTATTTTAATATTAAATCCAGATCAGCGTTGCAAAACATACATTTTGAATCTTTGACGTTGATATTGCCTATATTATAGCCATATCTTTGTATTATTAATCTTCCACAATTATAGCAATATGTATTTTCTCCTTCGTCTCCCGGTATATTTCCCGTGTAGACATATTTTAATCCAACTTCAAGTCCTATTTGCCTAGCCTTTACTATTGTCCTTATCGGAGTAGACGGTATATTTGTCATCTTATATGTAGGGTGGAATCTGCTTACATGCCAAGGGACATCTGCGCCGACGCTTAATATAAATTCAGCTAATTCTCTCAACTTTTCCTCTGAGTCGTTTACAGTTGGTATAATCAAAGTCGTTATTTCAACCCATATACCGAGTTTTTTCATAAGTTTAATTGAATTTAGAACAGGTTTCAACCTTGCTCCGCATACATCTTTGTAATGCTCTTCGGTGAACCCTTTGAGATCAACATTAGCTGCGTCCATATATGGGTAGACATCGTTTAATACTTCTTCTGTCATATATCCGTTGGTAACGAAGACATTTTTTATCCTCTTTTCTTTGGCTAGTCTGGCAATATCAACTGCATATTCCATAAAAACTGTGGGCTCTGTATAAGTATAAGAAATACTTTTGCATTCATTCTTTTCTGCGAGATTTGCTATCTGTTCCGGTGGGATTTCCTGCCCCATAATACGATGCTGATCTATGGGCATCTGAGAGATGTCAGAATTTTGACAATGAGTGCATCTGAAATTACATCCAACAGTTGCAATTGAAAAAGAATAACTTCCTGGTAAGTAATGGAAAAGTGGTTTTTTTTCTATCGGATCAATATGAGATGCGATAACTTTGCTATAAACTAGACTGTAAAGCGTTCCCGATCTATTTTCACGGACTCCGCATAATCCCCTTTTTCCATCAATTATTACACATCTGTGATTACATAGATCGCAACGGACACGGTTATCAGACAGTTTTTTATACCAATTAGCCTCTTTCATAATTTTCACTTCCAATCTATTTCTTCGTGAAAATAGTTTGTATTGGTCAATTGTTTTTGGTCAGTGCCATCAGCGTTCATTATGAATATCTCTGTGTTTCTTTTCCTTCCATCTTGTGCGATAAATGCGATTTTTGATCCATCAGGGCTCCAGCAAGCCCCTTCCGCTGGAGACATGCTCAGGTTCATCACATTCTTTCCATTTACGTCAATTGAGCAGACATTACCACTGACAAAGAAAAGCAATTTATCGCTTTTAGATGACCACGACCAACTACCAATCTTATCGCAAGGTGGTTCAGTTTTTGTTGGCTTCCAAGGTTCAAGCATCCCTGTTTTTTGTGTATCCACGATATAAAGCCTTCTATCACTGACAAATGCCAAGTAATTTCCATCAGGAGACCATTCAGGCCACTCAATCCCTGCTGGTAAAGCCCTGATAAGCCTTCTATCTGGATTAACTATATTGGAGCCTTTTGGTGCCCAATGATTCCAACCTTTTGCCCACTCTGCACTTCCCATTTTTTGAATCTCTGCATTATTGTTAATGCTTACAACCCATGCTTCTTCAGGATTTCTTGCCATCTTCGTCTTGAGAAAGACGAGAATTTTTGTGCTATCAGGAGACCATCTAAAATCAAAGATATTCTCTTGATTGGACAAGATTTGACGTTTGTTTGAACCATCGCGATCCATAATATTTAGGTTTACCATAGATGCTGGACCAGATACATAGGCGATCAGGCTTCCATCTGGCGACCATTTAGCGTGATAGCTCACATCATCGTTGGTTAGCTGTTTCAAACCTGTTCCATCAGGATTTATAACGCAGATATTGCGTTTTCGAAGTTCCCACCATCCTTTTTTTGTCCCCGATCTATTGACATATTCTTCAAAACCATCTCGCGTAAACTCAGTTTTAGTGAACAATATTTCTCCTATTTCTTCACTGAAGCATAGAGAAGTAAAGATAATAATTATAAAAACAGGGAATAATAGAAAAGCAATTTTTTTCATTTTATTTCTCCATTTGCCTTTTTATAGCTGGCAGAATACACTTTTTAACATAAAACTAGATATCTCCTGATCATTTATTTAATTGATGATGAATTTACTGTCATTCCGAGCAATTGTTTTAATTCTTCAACATTTGGCGTTCCAGACAAAGCAACATCTCTTGTAATTAGTCCAGCGTTAACCATATCTCTGAGGCACTGGTTCATTGTTTGCATACCTATTTGTCTACTAGTTTGGATCAGTGTATATAATTGGTGTGTTTCGCCTTTTCTGATGAGATTTCGGACACCTGGGGTGCTTAGCATTATCTCTTGGGCAGATATACGACCTGTTCCATTGGCTCTTGGCAGTAATTGCTGAGTGATTACTGCCCTTAATGTTCCACTCAACTGCATCCTGATCTGATTCTGTTGATGGGGGTTAAAAACGTCTACGATTCTATCTACTGTTTGTGGTGCGTCTACGGTATGAAGCGTTGTAAGGACTAAGTGTCCTGTTTCTGCTGCGGTAATTGTCATTGATATTGATTCTGGGTCGCGCATTTCGCCGACAAGTATAACATCAGGGTCTTGACGTAAGACTCTTTTCAACGCATCTGCAAACGATCTTGTGTCATTTCCTACTTCACGTTGGGTTACAATAGCCTTTTTATGTTGATGTAGATATTCAATTGGGTCTTCAATTGTTACTATATGGCATCTTCGTTCACTGTTGATGATGTCTATCATTGATGCAAGTGTTGTTGATTTCCCACTTCCTGTTGGACCGGTTATAATTATTAAGCCTGATGGAAGCCTACAAAGATCAGCAAGCAACATTGGCATATTTAGCTCTTTCAAGGTCGGGATTTTTGAAGGGATAACTCTAAAAGAAGCGCCAACATAGCCCCTATCCCAATGTGCATTGACACGAAATCTGCCTGCTCCTTCGCATTCATATGCGAAATCTAATTCAAGCTCATCTTCAAATCTTTTCTGATTCTCTTCTGAAATAATTGAATAAACCAAATTGCGTGCACTTCTGCCGTCCAATGGATCATATTCTAGGTCAAGCAATTGTCCGTGAATTCTTAATACCGGAGGACGTCCAACAGTTATATGAAGGTCGGAAGCTTTTCTTTCAACCGCTAATCTCAGCAGATCATCCATATTTAAACTTGGCATAGCAGAATTCCTTTCAGAACCTATTGTTCCTGAAGTAATTTTTTTATATCAAGGTCAAGCAGATGAGATCCTCGGTAGCCGAAATACTCCTTAAATATGTTGCCATTCTGATCTATTATAAAAGTGGATGGCAATTTTCCAATACCTCCATAAGCAGATTTGGTGCTTGTATCTGCGATCAATATCGGATAGATAAGCCCATTTGATCTGACAAAGTTGTTTATACGTTCTGCTTCTCCCTCATCCGTAGATATTCCGATAACGATAACATTTTGATCTTTATACTGATTATACAAGGTATTTAGATCGCGGACTTGTTGTTGAGATTCTGGTGACCAAGCTGCCCAAAACGTAGCAACAACGATCTTGCCTTTATGGTCTGATAGCTTAAACCATTGTCCATTGATATTTTTGAGGTAGATTTCTGGTGCTGGTTTAAGCCACTGTTGATCGGTCTCTCTTGATGCACTTTGAACACCAGTAGCCTCTATTTCAATCACTCTGGCAACACTGACCTCGTTTTTCCGATCACTTGCCCATCCGCCGCCTTCCACCGATACATCATTGCTTTGAAATACCACTAACCTTATTTTATCGGTTTTAACCAGATTAAACTTGAATTCTATTTTTCCCCCCGCAACTTTACGGTCAAGGTTAGATTTTGAAATAACATTTCCGCCTTGAATTTCACCGACATTTGTCCAACCGTATTCTTTCCAAACTTGAAGCCATGCTTCTCTGATACCATATCTTGATGCGGGATATTTCGCTGAATCAAGAGTGTAGACTGTGACTTTATTGATCATTTTCACACCTTTAAACTGAATCTCGATCCAAGCACTACCATAATCCATAATTGTTCTTGGGTCTAGCCTAGACCATCCTCCACCTTCAGGTCTACGTCTGGTAAATTTACATTCCCAACCTTCGCCATTGTCCCAGTCTTCTGACGATGTTATCCCGTTTATAACAGTATAGGGGTCTCTGCCGGGAGTATAATTTGATGCATTTACTGTCGCTCCGTTACTTGCTAGTGCAAAGTTTATCTGTTCCCCGCTAAGACTACCAAAGATCGAGCATCCATATAAAGTTATAACAACTAACGCAGACAAAATTAAAAGTAAGATTTTCATTTTCATAGTTCTTCCATTCCATATAGATATCGTTGAAATTCTATGATGTTTAACTGAATAAATTCTTATAAAATTTTAATATGCTTATTCTTCGTCATATCCAATTTCCTTCCAGATTTTACGTGCATAGGCGATCTGTTCCTCTGTTGGTATGATCAAGCCTTTTATGCTAGATGGTGGTTGACCTTCTCTTTGATCTTCTGGCCATGGCGACCAATCATCGCTTTCGTATTTTTTTCGCATTTCTTCGTTATGAAAATCTGGAATCTCGTATGGAGCGCCGTTATCTAGACAGGAGCGCCATGCCTGAATCCCTACCATTGCCATTTCAACACCGCGATAGACGTTGAAATAAGGCTCTTGATTTTTCCTGATCGCCTCCGCAAAATGATACGTGGTGAAGAAATCGCCCCCGCCATGTCCTGCTTTTTTAGCCTCTTCCGCATGGAACGGGAAGTCAGGTTGATATATCTTCTCCGGTTGATCGCCCTCTTTCATATCCCAAGGTTCGTGAACGATCCGCAATGCATTCTGATTTCCTGTCCGAAGATTCTCCATCAATCCCCTTGTGCCATGTATGCGATACCAGATACTATGTCCTCTCATAATTATACCCATTATCCTGACAACCGATTCGTTATCCATACGACAAAGTATAACAGAGCCCGGGTCACCTCTACGAACATGGAGCTTCTCTTTGTCACTTTCAAATCTCGGGATTGAAAGTGCATTGACCGAGATCGGATGAGTATCTGTTATATACATTATCGGCGCTAATGCATGGGAACAATAATATGTTGATGGTATCCAATTTCGCCAATGGTTCATACCGGGTGCTAAAAGATTAAGCGTTCTTGAATCCATAGAGTGATTATATTCGCCTTCTCCGTATTGCATTTCGCCGATCTCGCCTGCTTGGTAAAGACGACGCATCTCTTGATTGTAGGCAAAATACGGATAGTTCTCTGCGAATACATATATTTTACCACTTTTCTCAACTACACGCACTAATGCAACACCTTCTGCTGGGGTTTTACAAGCCATCGTCTCGCTCATTACATGTTTTCCGGATTCCAATGCTTTTATCGCAAAAGGCGCATGTTGATGGAAATAATTAGCGAGTATAACTGCATCCATATCATGTTCAAGGAATTTATCGTATTCTGTATATACAGAGACGTTATATTGTTTCCCCAATTCTTTGAGCCGTTGTTCTCTGACATCGCAGAGCGCAACCAATTCCATACCAACAAACTTGGCACCGTTCGCAAAAGAAAGCCCTCGTCCAATGCCTACAACACCAACACGGATATTTGGCATGATTGTCCCTCCAATATTTCATATTCCAAAAACTTTCTGATTTAACATCAACTACTAATCATTTATTCGCACATACACGCAAAATTTCACCGTAATATATAGTATGAAAATCGCCCGATTTATAGGCTGATGATAGAATTTTTCCGTCTAATTTTTCTTTTATAACGTCGTTTTTATGAACGACTTTACATTCATAATTTATAGTGCATTGTTCGATTATAGGAGATTTTACGTTTTTTGATGGGACAGCGATCAAGCCTTTTTCTTTAAACTTGTCGTGATCTCTGCCCGATACGCTCCCGCAGAAAGAAACAATATCTGCCATTTCGGGAGTTGGAATATTTACTGTGAAATCACCTGTCTGTTCTATGAGATTATAGGTATATCTTGATGGTCTTACTAGGACTTCAAATATCGGTTTTCCCCATATAATACCGATAGTCCCCCAGCCGATAGTCATCGCGTTCGGACTGCCATCCGCGTCAATTGACACAAGAAGCAATCCCATTCTGCCCATAATATCTAACATCTCTTTCAAGCGGTCTGTATATCCGATCTCTATTTTTTCTATCATTTCATCTCCTCCATCATCAAGTTGAGTTATAATAATCACAAAAATCGCTTATCTTACATTGTCCACATTTCGGTTTCTTTGCTAAACATACATAGCGTCCATGAAACGCTAAAAGATGAGAAAAAATTGTCCTTTCTTTTTCTGGGACCATCTCTAAAAGGTCTTGTTCTATTTTTTCTGGAATTTTTTTATCAGAAAGACCGATCCTCTGAGATAATCTGATCACATGGGTGTCCATTATTATCCCTGGTATACCAAAAGCATCTGCCAAAACCATATTAGCAGTTTTTCGCCCGACTCTGGGAAGTGAAACAAGTTCGCCTATGTCATTCGGGACATTCCCATTATATTTATCCGCAATGACCTTACAGCATTCTTTTATAGCCTCTGCTTTTTTTCTAAATGTGCCTGTGCTGTATATTTCGTTCATAAGCTGATTAATATCAGCGTTTGCATAATCATAAGCAGTTTTATATTTTTTGAAAAGCGTCTCTGTGACTTCGTTGACTTTATCATCAGTGCATTGTGCAGCTAAAATGCCTGCTATTAATAGCTCCAATGGGTTAGAGAATTTAAGCCTTGGACCCGCAGATGGATATTCATCTTTTAAAATTGCTATGATCTTTTTCACCTTATCAAACTTATTATGCATCGGATACCAACCTTAAATCATTTCTAAAACCTTAAATCATTTCTAAAAATGGTAAATTAGAAAACACAGCATATTAAACTTAAAAATATTTTACCACAAAAACCAAGCAGATGTAAATAATCCAAATTGCCGAAAAAAAGCTGACTTTTACTTTCAGTTTTTATAATGCATAGAAACCATTGGAGAACGTAAGCATTTAAGAAACTATTGAAAACTATTTAAAAATGGCTTAATTTTATTGGTAATAGAAGAACGACATAGTAAGCCACTATGGGACATAACTAAAAATAAAGTTAATCCTGGTCGAATAATACAAACAATTGTGTAAGATTTCAAGAAGCCTATTCTTGGAGACTTCCATTTCTTATAGACACAAATGGTTCATCTTGTTATAATCTTGTATTGAATTTGTTATACTAATCTGATAAGGAGGTTTATACATGCTATTTGTTAAAAGATATTTTTTATTTGCTTTGATTGTGATGTTGATAATCATTAATAATTCCAGAGCAGAAGAAAAAGTCGTTCACGCAGTTAGAATTGATAAAACTATGGCACCAAAGATAGACGGTAAATTAGACGATGAATGTTGGAAAAAAGCAAGTCCAATACAAGGCTTTATACAGTTTAGACCTTCCTATGGGGAGAAACCGAAAGAGGATACGAAAATCTATGTCGTTTACGATGAAAAAAGGTTATACATAGGTTTTGAATGTTTTAAAGGTGATCCGAGCAAAGTCTTTGCTTCCCAAACGAGACGTGATTCTGGTTTTTTCAATGACGATTATGTTGAGGTTTTCATTGATACGTATCACGATCACCGAAACTGTTATGGTTTTGCGGTCAATTATATAGGTACACAATCAGACCGAAGGATTGCCAATGAAGGAAGCATGGGAGGTGGCGGTCCTATGAATGACCCTTCAAAAGCATGGGATTGTGCATGGGAAGCCAAGACATCAAAAAATAACGAATCGTGGATAGCGGAAATAGCTATCTGTTTTTCGGAGCTCAGATTTAACAAAAATAGCGATGGCGTATGGGGAATTAACTTCTGGCGCGGAAATATGCAATTTGATGAACAAGATACATGGGCAGATGTTGGTGATAGACAATTGGCTGTTTCAAAGTTTGGTCATCTTGATGGATTATCTTTGAAAGAACTTGACAGTAGTAAGAGTATAGAACTTAAGCCTTATGCAACTGTTAAACCTAAGATCGCTCCTGAATACGAAACAAAACCTGATGTTGGCATTGATATAAGATACCCTTCATCAACAATAACTGCCGATTTTACGATAAACCCTGATTTCGGGCAAATAGAAGCTGATCCTGAAAGAATTAATTTAAAAGATATAGAAGAAAGATTAACAGAAAAAAGACCATTCTTCCAAGAAGGAATGGAACTATTCCAAATGCCGATGGAATTATTTTATACTCGTCGTGTAGGTATTAATGATCTGTCGTTTGGCGCAAAAGCTGTTGGGAAATTAGGTGATTTTAATTTTGCCATAGTTGACTGTCAATCAAACGATGTAAAAGAAGGTGACGACAGCACTAATGATGAAACTGATAATAATTACCTAGTTTTCAGGACACAGACCGATATCGGCTCAAATTCAAGCATTGGCGTAATGGCAATAAACAAACAGAAAGCGGAGGGCTATAACCGCGTTGGTGGCATTGATTTTAATATCCCATTGCCGTGGGATGCGAGATTTATTGCTCAATACACAAAAAGCTGGTTTCCAGATAAAGACGATGATGCCTTTGTCTTCAACTTAAAGCGACGTGCAAGATCACTATCTTTTGAGATCGGAGGCATTGATATAGGAAGGAATTTTGGGGTAGAATCCGGTTATATTCCACGAACAAATCGCAAAGGTGGTAATTTGTCTATTGGATATGAGTATAGGCGAGACGCAGAAATATTTAAAATGTTAGAGGGGGAAGCAAGATATGAAAGGCTTGAAAATCATGATGGAGTGAAGACCAATGAAAGTAGACGATTGGAATTTAGAGCTGATATTTATCACTTTTTCATGTCAATAGGACCAGAATGGTATCAATGGGTGGACGACTTTGATCCGAATATGATATATACAGATAGAACCGTATTTATGTTTACCGGATTTTTTCCGCCAAAATGGGTCTCTATAATGTGTCCAACTATGATAGGGAAACAGATGGGAAAGAGGACAATCTTTACCGGGTCAGACATCAATATCAAACCATTTCAACAATTGAGAGTTGAGGCAGGTTTTGATAGATTGGATAGAAAAGGTGATCCGCTTATGCTTAATAGGCGTTTCGGTGCTAGCTATCAATTCAATCAACAGATGTCAATCGGTGGTAAAGTTGAGTTAACAAGAGAAGGTAAAAAGTATATATTTGTTATATACTCTTGGGAGTTCCAGCCTGAGAGCAATCTATTTTTAGTCTATACTGATAACAAAGAAGTGGGAATGAAGACAGAAAGAATTTTCTTTTTCAAAGTTGCTTATTTATTAAAATTTGGGCTTTTTTAAATGAGGAAAGGTAAATATGAGGTTAAAAAATAAAGTCGCGATAGTTACAGGCGGAGGACGAGGCATCGGTAGAGGAATAGCAAAAGTCTTTGCAAAAGAGGGAACAAAGGTTGTCATTGCATCTCGGACGGTTGAGCAATTAGACAGAACTTTGAGAGAAATAGAATCTGCTGGTGGGATCGTCTCTTCCATTGTAACTGATGTTTCAAAAGCAGACGACGTTAAAAATATGGTGGATTTTACCATAGAAAAATATGGCAAATTAGACGTCCTTGTCAATAATGCTGGCATTGGTTGGTTCGGATACGCTATTGATGACGAGAGGATGGAATATGGGTATGACAGATTGATGGCAACGAACTTAAAGGGTCTGTTTATGGGAATACATTATGCAGTCCCTGAAATGAAAAAAAATGGAGGCGGGTCAATAATAAATATTGCATCCGTTCACGCTTGGAACTCATGGGACAGAGGATCAGTTTACGCTGCAAGCAAAGGAGGTATTATTGCAGGAACAAGAGCGCTAGCTATTGAACTTGCACCATATATGATAAGAATTAATTCAATATCGCCCGGAGCAATCTTCGTCCATGAGCCAGAGGAGATGATTGCAAAAAGGTTTGGTAAAGAATACGTGGAAGAATATAAACAGAGATTTGGAGATATTCTCCTTGAAAAACAGAGGTATTTTCAGCCTTTGCCTATCACTGGAATGCCTGAGGATATTGGATATTGTGCAGTCTATCTTGCATCTGATGAGTCAAGGTTTGTGACTGGGATAAATATCACTGTTGACGGCGGTGTAACCGCGAAATTAGCTGGTTCAACCGAAATTCCAGCAGAATTAAGGCAACGAGAACAAGAAATGCACAGATGGTTTGAAGAATTAAGAAAGAAAATTGAAAATTGAAGTGAAACCTGTATTAAGAGTGCAATTCAAATTTTAGGCAATTCCAAAATAACTAGAACGATAACTTAACCAATAGTCCTCCCATTCATTGTTCTTCCATTTCA
>FWPV01001436.1_pt1 | contig 65689 bp, 65 predicted proteins | sample 2228371 | NCBI WGS metagenome assembly FWPV01 (sample SAMEA103939776, study PRJEB20133) | metagenome
AAGGATTGGGGCCATACTGGATTCGAGGGTCCGCCGCGCGAGCGGCGGAAAGGAGAACGACGCATGCAGGAAGGAACGAATCGACTGCCCCTCATCGGCGAGCCCGCTCCGGCCTTCAAGGCCGAGACCACGCAGGGCCCCATCACGTTCCCCGACGACTTCCGAGGCAAGTGGGTCGTCTTCTTTAGCCATCCGGCGGACTTCACGCCGGTGTGCACCACCGAGTTCATGACCTTCGCAGCGATGCAACCCGAGTTCGAGAAGCTCAACTGCAAGCTGCTGGGTCTGTCGATCGACAGCACGTACAGCCACATCGCGTGGCTCCGGACCATCAAGGAGAAGATCGAGTTCAAGGGCCTGAAGAACGTCGAAGTGACGTTTCCCGTGATCAGCGACCTCACGATGGAGGTCTCGAAGCTGTACGGAATGCTACAGCCCTCGGCGAGCACCACGCAGGCCGTGCGGGCGGTGTTCGTCATCGACCCGACGGGCATCGTCCGATCGATCCTGTACTATCCGCTGACCAACGGTCGGAACGTGGAGGAGATCAAGCGGCTGCTGATCGCGCTGCAAACCAGCGACGCGCACAAAGTGGCCACCCCGGCCAACTGGCAGCCCGGCGACGACGTGATCGTTCCGCCGCCCGGCTCGTGCGGGTTGGCCAAGCAGCGGGTCGAGAAGCCGGAGGCCGGTGCGAGGGTTCTGGACTGGTTCCTGACCCTGAAGCCGGATCCGGCGCACCACGCCAAGTGACGGCCGGCTGAGGCGCGGAGGAGGGGGTCCGGCGGCGGAGCCGCCGGACCCCGCCGCGTCGGAGGTCCGGTATCCTGTGCCCATGCGCAGGCTGTGGGGAGGCGCGTTCGAGGGTCAGGCCGCGGAGGCCGTGGAGCGCTTCGGCCAATCGATCGAGTCGGACCTGACCTTCTGGCGGGAGGACGTGCTGGGGTCCATCGCCCACGCCCGCATGCTCGGGCAGACCGGCGTCATCCCGCAGGACGAGGCCGAGCTGCTGGTGGGCGGGCTGGAGAGGATCCTGGAGGAGGGGCCGGAGTCGCTGCCGCGGGACGTGGAGGACATCCACACGGCGGTGGAGGCCCGGCTCGGCGAGATCGTCGGCCCGGTGGCCGGCAAGCTGCATACGGCGCGCAGCCGCAACGACCAGGTCGCCACCGACACGCGCCTGTGGCTGAGGGGGGAGATCGGCCGCGCGCTGACCGGAATCAAGGCGCTGCAGGAGACGATCCTTCGGCTTGCGACGGCCGAACGCCGGCAGGTGATGCGCGGATGGACCCATCAGCAGCCCGCCCAGCCCGTGACCCTGGGCTTCCACCTGGCGGCGCACTTCTGGGCCCTGCAGCGCGACGGCTGGCGGTTCGAGCGGGTGCGCGACGCGGCCAACCTGTGCCCGCTCGGCTCGGCGGCGCTGGCCGGCACCACGTTCCCGATCGACCGCGAGACGACGGCCCGGGAGCTGGGCTTCGCCGCGCCGATCCCCAACGCGCTGGACGCCACCTCGGACCGGTCGTTCGTGCTCGACGCCCTGCACGCCGCTGCCTGCACGCTGATCGACCTCAGCCGCCTCAGCCAAGAGCTGGTGCTGTGGTCCGGCGCCGAGTTCGACCTGGTGCGCCTCGGCGACGAGGTCACCACCGGCTCCAGCATCATGCCCCAGAAGCGCAACCCGGACATGGCCGAGCTGATCCGCGGACGGGCCTCGCGGGCCATCGGCCACTGGACCACGGTCGCCGCGATGCTGAAGGGGCTGCCCTTGGGCTACAACCGCGACACGCAGGACGACAAGCCGCCGCTGTTCGACGCGATGCGTCTGGTGCGCGAGGCGCTCGAGCTGTGCCGCCTGATGCTCGAATCGGCGCGGTGGAACAAGGCCAAGATGGTCCGGGATGCCGGAGACCGGGCCAGCACCGCCACCGACCTCGCCGACTTCCTCGCGTCCAGCATGGGCATGCCGTTCCGCGAGGCGCACGAGCGCGTGGGGCGCCTGGTGCGGCGATGCGAGGAGCGGGGCTGGCGGCTGGATCGCTTGACCGCCGCCCGGCTCGCCGAGCTGGACCCCACCCTTCCGCCGGAGGCGCTGGAGAGGCTGAACCCGAAGCGGGCGGCGCTCTCCCGAGAGTCCCTCGGCGGGCCGGGGGAGAAGGCGATGGTGGCGCAGCTTCGGCACATGAGGCGCCTGCTGGCGAAGACGGGCTTCCCGACGCTGGTCTAGCTGCCGAACAGCAGGATGTTGAGCAGCAGCAGCGTGCCATTGTGCACGGCGTGCATCACGATCGACGGCACCAGGCTGCGGGTTTGGAAGGTCAGCAGCGCCGCCATCGCCCCGATCGCTGCCAAGGCCGGCCAGGCCGGCACTCCGGTCGGGTGGACCATCGCGAACAGAAGGCTGGAGAAGAACACGCCGCCGAACACACCTCCCATCGACCGGACCATCGCCGGGAGCAGCAGCCCCCGGAACCAGATCTCCTCGACGATCGGCGCGACGACGGCCCCGAGAAACAGAACGGCTCCAGCGACCGCCCAGCCGCCCTTGGCGATCTCCTCGGTGATCGGGTGCTCGGGGGCCGGCAGATTCGGGAACAGCGCCAGGCCGAGCAGCATGGCCACGATCAGCACAGGGATGTTGGCGATGGCGGCGGCGATGCCCCACAGCACGTTGCGGCCGAAGCTCCGTCCCTCCATGCCGAGGGTCCGCAGGCCGAGCGGGCGGCCTTGGATCCGCACGGACGCGACGATCAGCGCGGCGGCGATGAGCAGGAGACCCTTCCAGGTTGCGCCGCCGGACAGTCCGGAGTCGCCCGCGAAGGCGAACAGGGCGTCCAGGCCTAGGAACGCCACGAACAGAAGCCCGGCGCGCAAGGCCAGGTGGTCGGCGAAGGCGGCGTTGTCGGCTCGGAGCGGAGGCCCCAGCGGGCGCAGAGCCCCCCTCGAGCGGGCGACGGCGTAGACGATCCACAGGACGACGCTGAGCAGCAGCACGCCGCCCGCGGCCATAGCCACCACCACCCACGTGGCGAGCTGGGAGGCGGGCACCAGTCCGCGGTCCCGTCCTGTGGAACGTCCGGCGCTCTCAAGGACCTGGGCCGCCGCGTAACGACCGACCACCGTGCCGTCGTTCACCCGCCGGGCGAGCTCCTCGGGTTCCACGGTGGCGGCGCCGGAGTAGAACGAGGCGAGCAGACGGTCGCGCTCGTCCTTCGACTCAGCCAGCGGGCGCAGCGTCTTCGGCGGGATGGGCTGGCCCAGCTCTCTGCTGACGACCGCATAAACCCTGGACGCCTCCCGGTCCTTCTCGGCGAATCGGAGCGCTCGCTCCCGCAGCGCCTCGAGCTCGGGACGCACGGCGGGCGGAGTCGTCGGCTGGGAATCCGTCGGCGGCGGGCCGGCGGCTGCGAGCAGCGCCTGTTGGACGGCGGCCATGCGCAGCACCATCTCGGCCTCGGTTTTGCGGAACCCGCTCGTCTTGGGCTTCTGGAGATACGTTGCGAGCTGCACCGACACCATGAACGCGGAGATCGCAAGGACGAGGTACCAGCCGAGGCGGTTTCGCGGTTGCGGCGGCTCAAACGAGAGGTCGAATCGTGGCTCGTCCGGCGGGGTCGGTCCGGGGTTCACTCTGTGGAAGGTACCCGACGGGCCGACTCGCCGCAGGGAGCCTGCGCAAGGGGGTGGACCCGGCAAAAATGCTGGTTCGGGGGGTCTTTCGGAAAGTTGGCACGATCGGGTCGCGGGAAGACGTGTTACACTGGAAGCGTCAGTCGGTGTGCGACGACGTCTGTCGCGCGCTGTGGGGATGGCATCATGAGAAAGGCTTTGGGCGTGCTGGTTGGGTTGGGGGCAGTGGCCGCCGGTGCCCATGCGATCGGATTCTTGAACCTGCCGGGCGAGGGCAACACCGGCATCTCGGGCGGAGCTTGGATCGCCGGGGGGTCGTTCGACCCAGACTGGATCAACGTGAGCCAGCCGTCGTCCGAGCCGAACCTTCCGCGCGTGGTGGGCGCGGCCTCCGGATGGCTCGCGACGTCCTCGACGTCCCGCTGGATCGGTCCGGGCCGGTCGAACGGCGTAGCGGTCTCCGCTGCCCCCGGCACGTACGTGTCCAAGATCGAGATCGACCTCAGCGACATGACCACGGTCGGCTACCTGGAGGGACGCATCCTCTCGGACGACGTCGCGGACGTGTACCTGAACGGCGACCGAACGACCTCGTGGGCCCACTCGACCTCGGCCCAGACGTGGACCAACTTCAAGATCGACAAGGGCTGGTTGCTGGGGCAGATGAACTTCCTGGAGGTCGTCGTGCAGAACTCCACGGCTTCGACCACCGGCTTCCGGGTGGAGTTCACGAAGGCCGAGCCGGTGCCCGAGCCAGCGACGATCGCCGGGCTCGCCGCCGGTTTGGCACTGCTCGCGCGGCGCCGCCGACGCAGATAAGGTTTTCTGGTCAACAAGCACCTGCTTGGGAGGCCCGCCCCTCGGGGCGGGCCGCTTTCTTGCGGCTGAACCCGGTGGTAACCTGCCCGCGATGACGCTCGCGTTCGAGGGATCCGACCCGCTGCTCCGGTCCGGAGGGGAGTGGGCCGTCCGCACGGCGCTCGGCTACGCCCACGACGAGGGGGATCCTGTCGGGCCGTGGTTCGAGGCGGCGCTGCCCGGGCGCGAGGCGTTCTGCATGCGCGACGTCGCGCACATGACCGCAGGGGCCGAGGCGCTGGGCCTTCACCGGCACCTCTCCAACATGCTGGCCAAGTTCGCGGCGTCCGTCGCGCCCGAGCGGGATTGGTGCCCGTGCTGGGAGATCGATCGGCTGGACCGGCCCGCGCCCGCCGACTACCGGGACGACAGCGACTTTTGGTACAACCTGCCCGCGGCGTACGACCTGATCGACGCATGGTGGCGGGCCTTCCGCTGGTCGGCCGACGAAGCGCTGCTCTGGGAAAAGACGCTGGAGCGCTTCGCCGAGGTGAGCTTCGGAGAGTTCCTCCGCGTGTGGGACCGCAACGGGGACGGCTTGCCCGAGGGTCCCCGAGGCCCGTCGTACAGGGGGATCCCCACGTACACGGAGCACGAGGAGGGGTTCGAGGGGACCGGCTTCGACGTTCTGATCGAGGTGCACGCCGCCTGTTTGGCGCTCGCGAACCTCGCCCGGGCGCGGGGACGCGCGGACGAGGCTCCAAACTGGGAGAGCAAGGCCGCCTCGCTGCGCGCGGACTACGAACACCGTTGGTGGATCCCGGAGGAGGGCTGGTACCACACCGCGGTGGACCCTCAGGGCAGGCCGATCGATCCGGACGTGTTCTGGTACGACCGGTTCCCAGAGGGGCTGGTGCCGACCCGCGCGATGCTTGAACGGTCGCTCCCTGAGCCGCCCAACGTGGAGTCGCGGACGTACCTGCCGGAGATCCTGTACCGTTTCGGCCTGGTGGAGCGCGCTCACGCGGAGCTGCGGGCTTTGGCGGATTCCGGTCTCGAGAGGCGCCAGTATCCCGAGGTCTCGTTCTGCCTAGTGGGGACGCTCGTGGAGGGGGCGCTCGGACTTCGGCCGCTCGGGCCTCTGCACGGCTGCGAGACGCTCTCCGGCCTGCCGGACGACGACTCGTGGCTGGAGGCTCGGGGGATCGCCGCGTTGGGCGGCTGGCTGGACCTGCGCCAAGAGGGACGGTTCCGCACGGTGCTCACCAACCGGACGGGGCGGCCGCTGCTGTGGCGAGCGGGGTTCCGGGGGCTGCACGCCAGCCTGAGGGTCGGTGGCAGGCCGACGCCGACGAGTCCGCAGCGGGGGTACGACCGCTACGGCTCGCCGGCGACCTGTCTGGAGTGCGTTCTGCGGGACGGCGAAACGCTGGACGTATCGGTGGCCTGATCGGCTTCACGCAACCGACTGGGCGACGCGCCGCCGCTCCTGCAGGCTGACGTTGATCTCGAACTCGCCGATCTCGGGGATCTGCAGCGGGATGACCAGCGCGGGGATGTCGAGCGTCGTGATCTTGACGTTCGACCCGCGGATGATCGTGGGCGGGGTGATGTCGCAGGTGAAGCCCTTGGACGCGAGCAGCGCCAGGCTGTTGCCGCTGATCATGTTCCCCAGCTCCGCGATCGCGCTGGCCGCGAGACCGTCGAACGTGACCACCGGCGCGCCGATCATCTTCGAGGCGATCCGGTCGGCGGTCACCATGGACATCCCGTAGATCACGAGGCCCTCCACCATGCCCGTGATCCCGCACACGATGTTGATCTGCTGCGTGGTGAAGATCTGCGGGCGCGCGCTCAGCTGGCCCCTCTCGGGGGCGGTGCCCAGCACCATCTTCATCACGCTGACCGCCGCCTCGGCGAACGGTCCGACATACTCGACTTTCATGGTTCCTCCGGCCGCGTCAGGCGGCGAGCAGCTTCTGCAGCGCCTCGACGACTCGGTCGGGCTGGAACGGTTTCACGATGAAGTCCTTGGCGCCGGCCTGGATGGCCTCGACGACCATGTTCTTCTGGCCCATCGCGGTGCACATCACGACCTTCGCCTCGGGGTCGATCGCGCGGATCTCCTTGAGGGCGGCGATGCCGTCCATCTCGGGCATGGTGATGTCCATGGTCACGAGGTCCGGCTTCAGCTGCTTGTACAGCTCGACGGCCTCGGCGCCGTTGGCGGCCTCCCCCGCGACCTCGTAGCCGTTCTGGGTCAGGATGTTCTTCAGGGTCACGCGCATGAAGAGCGCGTCGTCGGTGATCAAGATGCGTTTCGCCATGCAAGGTCTCCCACAGGTTTGCGATAGAAGAAGGGCATCGTGGATTCGAATCCGATGGTCTGGCTGTTGAAGATGCGCTCGGTGCTGCCCACGAACAGCACGCCGCCGGGCTTCAGGGCTTGGAAGAACTTCCGGTAGAGCTGGTCCTTGGCCTCGTCGTTGAAGTAGATCACCACGTTGCGGCAGAGGATCAGGTCGTAGCCGGTGTCGAACCGGTCCGCCAGCAGGTCGCCGGTTCGGAACGTCAGGTAGCGCTTGAGGCCGGAGTCGGCCACCCAGCCCTCGGGCGTCTTCAGGAAGTAACGCTTGAGCAGCTCCTCGGGCACGCCGCGAACGTCGTTGTCGTTGAACACGCCCTTGTTGGCTTGGGCGAGCGCCGCTTGGTCGATGTCCGTTCCGAGGATCCGATGCGCGCCGGGGAACCAGCGGTCCAGGGTCATCGCCAAGCTGTAGGCCTCGGCCCCGTAGCTGCAGCCGGCGCTCCAGCACTTCAGCGAGCGGGACCGGGAGATGAGATCGGGCAGCACGCGCTCGCGCAGCTCGACCCACTTCTCGGGGTTGCGGAACAGCTCGGAGACGTTGATCGCGAGCTTGTCCTGGAACCAGCGGAGGTTCTTCTCGGACGAGGCGAGGTGCGTCCAGAACTCGTCGAGGTTCCTGCAGCCGCGGGACTCGGCCATGCTGAGGATGCGCCGACGGAGCTGGTCCTGCTTGTAGTGGGTCAGGTCCAGGCCCGCCTTGCGCTTGAAGGCGTTGTAGAAGGCCAGCCACTGCTCGTTGCTAGGATGCATGGGCGACTCTCCTCTGCAGGTTCGCGACGATCGCCTGTCCCATCTCGTGGATCGGGTATTCGGCGCTGGTCGCCCCGGCCGCGGTGGCGGCCTTGGGCATGCCGTACACGGTGGCGGTGGACTCGCTCTCGGCGAGCACGGTGCCTCCGGCGCGGCGGATGGCGAGCGCCCCGTCGGCGCCGTCGCGTCCCATGCCGGTCAGCACCACCGCGAGGCAGCGGGCGCCGAACAGCTTGGCGGCGGCTAAGAACAGCGGGTCGGCGGCCGGCCGGACTCCGTGCACGGGCGGGTCATCGGACAGGCGGATGCGCCCGTCCTGCGTCAGCAGCATGTGCCGGCCCCCCGGGGCCAGCCAGGCCACGCCGGGCTCGAGGGGCTTGCCGTCCACGGCCTCGAAGCAGGGCACGGTGTGCAGCGCGGTGAGCCGCTCGGCGAGGCTCTTGGTGAAGCCGGCCGGTATGTGCTGCACCACCAGCATCGGCGCACCGAGGTTTCTCGGCAGGGACTCGAACAGGGTGGCCAGGGCGCGCGGCCCGCCGGTGGAGCTGGCGACCAGCACCACGCGGTCGGTGGCCCGGACCGGAGCGGGGGCGCGCACCACCGGCGCGGGCGGTGCGACGCGGATACGGGTTCCGGCGGCCGCTCTGATCTTGGTGAGAAGCTCCTCACGGATCGCGTCGAGGCTGAGAATTGTTCCGGACGGCTTGGCGACGAAGTCGAAGGCCCCCAGCTCGAGGGCCTCGAGCGTCGCCGCGGCTCCCTTGGTGGTGAGGGTGGACACCATGACCACCTTGGTCGGGCAGCGGCGCATGATCTCGGCGAGAGCCGTGAGGCCTCCGCCGCCCGGCATCTGCACATCCATCGTCACGACGTCCGGCCGCAGGCGTTCGGTCATGGCGACAGCCTGCACGCCGTCCGAGGCCGTGCCCACCACCTCGATGGATGGATCGGAGCGCAGGATGTCTCCGATCAGCCGGCGCATCAGGGCGGAATCGTCGACGATGAGGACGCGGATGCTCATGCTGCTGGGTCCAGGTCTTGGAAGAGCTTCTCGTAGTTCTCGTAGGAGGCGACGAAGTCGGCGACGAGGCGGTCGGTGGCTTCCGGGTCGATGGCGAGCCGCTGCAGGGCGCTGGTGGAGAACTCGTAGCGCAGGCCGTCTCCTCCCAGTCCGAGGCCCATGCTCATGGTGAGGTAGTCGCCGAAGTGCACGCAGTCGACGATCGGCTCGTGGGGCTGGCACTCGTCCGGGTGGTGGTGGAACCGGATGGCGAGCACCAGAGGCTCGGGAAGGTTCCACTCCTCGGCCAAGAAAGCTCCGACCTCGGCGTGGTCGAATCCGAGGATCTTGCGCTCGACTTGGTCGAACGTCAGGTCGTCGCGCACGGCCATGGCCATCATGGCGGGCAGCTTGTTCTCCAGCCAGATGCTCAGCGCGACCTTGCCGATGTTGTGCAGCAGGCCGGCGGTGAAGGCCGCGTCGGGGTCGGCCTTGCCGGTCTCCTTGGCGATGAGCTGCGCGCCCACGGCGGTGCCGAACGAGTGGCACCACATCTGCTTGGGGCCGAGGTTGTAGCCCTTCAGCGGGCGGATCATCCACGGGTAGGTGGAGGCCACCATGGCCAGGTTGCGCACGCTGCGCATTCCCAGCACGACCACCGCCTCGCGGTTGTCCAGGATCTTGCGAGAGAGTCCGAAGTAGGCGCTGTTGGCCAGCCGCAGCACGCGGGCTGTGAGCGACTGGTCCTGCGCGATGTACTCGGCGACCTTCTGCGCCGAGGCGTCGGGACGGTCCGCCTCGCGGATCACCGCCAGCGCCGCCGACGGGATCGACGGCAGGTCGCTGGTCTTGCGGACGATGTCTTCCAGGGTCAGGGTTCCAGCCATGGCGTCAGCTTCCCTTCAGGTTGCAGAGGGCCCTCTCCATCGAGGTCACGGTGCGGACTTTGACGAGCCCGGAGCCGGAGTCGAAGGTCATCGTGCGGCCTTGGTTGCCCCCTACGTCCTTGCCCAAGCACCGCAGGCCCAAGGCTCGCACCTGCTCCTCGACGGCGTCGGCGTTGCGCCGACCGATGTCCAGCTTGCCGGCGGATCCCGAGCCGAAGTTGAACACCTGGGCTCCGCCGGCCATCGCGACCACGATGCGGCTCTTGGAGGCTCCAAGGCGCGCCATCTGCTCGAGCAGGAAGGGCACTCCGGTGTCGGCGAACTTGCCGGGCTTGTCCAAAGGCTTGTCCGCGAACGCGGCGGGCAGCATCACGTGCACCATGCCCGCGACCTTCGCCACGGGGTCGTAGGCGGCGAGGCCGATGCAGCTGCCCAAGCCAAGGCAGACGAAGAGAGGCCCCTCCTTCGCGACCTGGATCTCAGCCATTCCGACGAGCAGCTGAGTGGCGACCATCAAGCGACCTCCGGCAGACCGAGCGAGGAGAACAGCCGCTTCAACCCTCCGAGCGTGGGAATGAACAGGAAGTAGCCCTCGGCTTGCTCCTCCTCGCAGCTCACCTTGGTCTCGATCGATAGGGCGTGGCTGTCGGTGGCAGTTGCCTCGAGCACGATCGCCTGCAGGATCGCGGCCGCCATTTCGACGGCCAGCAGCGGCGGCGTGGCGTGGATCGGCAGGCCGCACATTTCGCTGATCGCGTTCAGGAAGCTGGAGTTCATGATGTTGCCGATCTCCAGCATCATCGAGGCCTCCAGCTCGCCGATCTGATCGGGCGACTCCGGCGCCTGGCCCAGGAGGAGGCGCCAGAACGCCTGCGCGCTCTTCCAGGGAAACAGGAAAGCCATGTGGCCCGGGACGTCGCCGTCCACGGGCATATAGATGCCCACGGTGAGCTCCTCGACGGCTCCCACCATCAAGGGGATCGCTTCCAGCTCCACCGAGCGCACCGTCGGCACGCTCATCTGGAAGGGCTTGCTGGTCAGTTGGGCGATCGCCGTTGCCGCGTGGCCGACGCCGATGTTGGCCATCTCGCTGAGGCACGAGATCTGGATCTCATTGAAATCGGGCGCGTTGCCGTCCATGTCCCCCACTCCGGAGCCTGTTAACCTTATCGGCAGATCGGCGCCGGAGCTGCAGAAGAGTCCGGCGCCGCTGTCAGGAAGGACCCCGCTGGAGCGGTTCCACAGCCGGCCGGTTCGAGACGCCAGCAGGATTGCCGGGTCAGGCGCCCGCGGCGCGCTCGGCGGCCTCGACGGTGTTGGACAGGAGCGAGGCGACGGTCATCGGCCCCACGCCGCCCGGCACGGGGGTGATCCACGAGGCGACCTGCGCGGCGGATTCGAAGTGCACGTCGCCGACGTCGGTGTCGCGCCCCTCCACGCGGTTGTAGCCGGCGTCGATCACGACGGCGCCGGGCTTCAGCCAATCGCCGCGCACCATCTCGGCGCGGCCCACGGCGGCCACCACCACGTCGGCCTCGCGGCACAGCCCGGGAAGGTCCTCGGTGCGGGAATGCGCGATCGTGACGGTGGCGTGCTTCTGCAGCAGCAGGAACGCCATCGGCTTGCCCAGGATGACGCTGCGGCCGATCACCAAGGCGCGCTTGCCCTGCAGCGGGATGCCGTAGTGGCCCAGCAGGGTCATGATGCCCAGCGGGGTGGCGCAGCGGAAGCCGGGCAGGTCCGCGACCAGCCGGCCCAAGGATTGCGGGGTGATGCCGTCGACGTCCTTCTCGGCGCCGAGGGCAAGCAGAGCCTCGTGCTCGTCGAGGTGCTTCGGCAGGGGGTGTTGGATCAGCACGCCGTGCACGGAGGGGTCCTCGTTCAGCCGGCGGATCTGCTCCAGAAGCTGCTCCTGGGTGGTTTCGGGGCCCACCTCGAACGCGCCGCTCTCCAGCCCGGCCAGCTCGCACCACTTGCGCTTCATGCGCACGTACGCCATGCTGGCGGGGTCCTGCGTGGCCACGATCACCTCGAGCCGGGGCACCACGCCGCGCTCGCGCAGGGCGCGGGTGCGCTCCTGCAGAGAGGCCCTGATCTGCCGGGCGAGGCCGAGACCGTCGAGAATCTGCGCGCTCATGACTGTTGCTGCTCCTTGCCTTCGCGGATGCGCCAGAAGGCGGGTTGCGGGAGCGGCTCCGGCGCTCCCTCTTCGGGCTCCTCGGGTTCCTCGGGTGGCTCCGGCTCCGGTTCGGGCGGCTCCTCCTCGTCGGGTGGGGTTTCGAGCTGGCTGGGATCCCAGTTGGCCTTGTCGCTGGTCTCCATCAGCCTGGCGAGCACCCCGTTCACGAAGCGGCCGCTGTCGGCGGTGCTGAACTTCTTCGCGATCTCGATCGCCTCGTCGATGGTGACCAGGGGCGGGATGCCGGGGAAGTACAGCAGCTCGCAGGCGGCCATGCGGAGCACGGCCCGGTCGACGGCCCCCAGACGATCCAGATCCCAATCCTCCAGCAGCTCGGACAGGCGCTCGTCGATCTCCCGGCGATGGGTCTGCACGCCGACGACCAACCGGCGGGCGTAGTCGGCCAGATCCGGCGTGAGTCCCGCCTCCCGGATTCCGTCCTCGATGGCCCAGTCGGCTCGGACGCGGCCGACGTCCACCCCGTAGAGCGCCTGCATCGCGACCTCCCTGGCCCTGCGCCGCGATTTAACGCGCATCCTCGATCTCTCCCAGGAACCGGGCCACGAACGACGTGTCGACGGTTCCCTCCTCGTACTGCGGGTGCTCGACCAGCTTGCGGAGGAAGGGGATGTTGGTGGCGATGCCCTCGACGTGGAAGTCGTGGAGCGCCGCGCGGAGCCTGCGGACGGCCGCTGGTCGGTCCTCGCCCCAAACGATCAGCTTGGCGATCATCGGGTCGTAGAACGGGGCCACCTCGAACCCGGCGTACGCGTGCGTGTCGACCCGCACGCCCAGCCCGCCCGGCTGGATCCACTTGGCGATGCGGCCGGTGGAGGGCGCGAAGTCCTGCTCGGGGTCCTGAGCGGTGATGCGCGCCTCGATCGCATGCCCGTGGATCCGCACGTCGCGCTGGCGGAACGGGAGCGGCTCGCCCGCGGCGATCCGCAGCATCTGCTGCACGACGTCCACGCCCGTGACCGCCTCGGTGACCGGGTGCTCCACCTGCAACCTGGTGTTCATCTCGAGGAAGTAGAAGTGCCCGGAGGAGTCCACCAGGAACTCGACGGTGCCGGCGTTCTGGTAGCCGACCGCCTTGGCCACGGCCACCGCCGCCTCGCCCATGCGCCTCCGCAGGCGGTCGGTCATGGCAGCGTAGGGGGCCTCCTCGATGATCTTCTGATGCCGGAGGTTCTGGACGGAGCACTCCCGCTCGCCCAGGTACACGACGTTCCCGTGCTCGTCGGCCAGGATCTGGATCTCCACGTGGCGCGGGGCGACCACGCACTTCTCCACCAGCAGCTCGCCGCTGCCGAAGCTGGCCTTGGCCTCGGCGGAGGCCATGCGGAACAGACCGGGAAGCTCGCTCGGGTCCTCCACGCGGCGGATGCCTCGGCCCCCGCCTCCGGCGACCGCCTTGAGCAGCACCGGATAGCCGATCTTGTGCGCCACGCGCAGGGCCGTGGCCTCATCGGGGATCGGGTCCTCGCTGCCGGGCACCACGGGGCAGCCCGCCGCCTTGGCGGCCCTTTTCGCGGCGGCCTTGTCGCCCATCGCCTCTATCGCCGACGGCGGAGGACCGATGAACTTGGCGCCGATCGACTGGAGCGCCTGGGCGAAGTGCGCCCTCTCGCTGAAGTATCCGTAACCGGGGTGGACCGCCTCGGCGCCGCTGATCTGCACGGCCATCAGCACGTTGCCCAAGTTCAGGTAGCTGTCGCCGTTCGGTCCCTCGCCGACGCAGATCGCCTCGTCGGCCATCAGGCGGTGAAGGCTGTCGCGGTCCGCCTTGCTGTAGATGGCGACGGTGCGGATGCCCATCTCGCGGCACGCGCGGATGACGCGGCACGCGATCTCCCCTCGGTTGGCTACCAGAACCTTGCGGAACATCAGAAACCCTCGTGGCCGGGGTGGACGCACCGGACCGTCGGACCGGACGGATCCAGCGTGTACGGCTCTCCACCCACGGGGCAGCGCAGAACGGACGCCGGCAGGCGCAGCTCGTCGAGCGAGGCCGGAGGCTCGTCGCTGGAGGCCGAGTAGACCTGCAGGGCCTGCCTGGCCTGCTGGAGGTTGGAGCGGCACTCCGCGTCCCGTGCGGCCATCTTCGCCGCGCCCAGCGTGGTCTGGCCGAGGCCGTCGGGTCGCTGGGCTGCCTGCTGGGTCTTGGGCCACACCAGGTAAGCGACCACAGCGACCAGCACGATCGCCGCCGCGAGGAGGAGCGAAGCGAGGGCGGCCGCGCGCCTACGCATCCTTCCTCCTCTTACGCAGCACGGCGACCGTCTGGCCGTACTCTAGGGCGTCGCCCTCCTTGGCCTCCACGGACACGATCTCCCCGTCGCACGGGGCGACCAGATCGGTGTCCAGGCCGAGCGCCGTGACGCAGGCGAGGACGTCGCCCTGCTGCACCACAGCCCCCACCTTGAGCGTGGGGCGAACCTTCTGCAGGTAGCCGACGATGGGGGCCTCCACCAACGTCGATTCCTCCTGGGGCTCGCTGGCGGCCGGCTTCGGGCGGGCCGCCTTGGAGGAGAGTCCGGCGGAGAAGCGGGTCTCGCCGACCTCGAGCTCCACCTCCCGGAATCCCTTGTCGCGAGCCAGCCTCAGGGCGTGCCGGATCGCGTCCAGATCGACGCTAGCCATGGATCGGAGAGTGTACCCAACGGGCAGGAAGCAGCCCGCGAGGCAGACCCGAAAGAAAAAGCGGGCGCGGAACCTTGGTGGTCAACCTTCCGCGCCCTAGCTGCGTTTACTCTCTTGCCTTGTTCCCTTCGTCTTGGCCTCAGGCCGGGAATCTATGAAGGTGCTACGTCTTTGGGACCCGGGAAAGTTCCCGCAGCAGTCCCTCCGGGACGCAAGTCTGGAGGATCTTCCCGAAACTCGGGTCCGCGAGGAGGTCGCGCGCCGCGCGCCGCTCCACGGGTCTCCAGGGGAAGGGCGGCCCCCAGTTCTTCGCCTCCCGCAGCAGCCGGGCGGCCTCGGGAGCCATGCGCGTGCGCGAGGCCAGGCACCATGCAAGCAGCAGCCGCAACCGTCCGTGGTCGCACCACCGCAGAGCGGCGTCCAGGAATCGGGCGGCCGCCTCCCACTGCTCCGCCTCGACCAGCCGCTCGGCGGCCTCGGCCGCGCCCTCAGGGTCGTTCGCGAAAGGCTTGAGCAGCGGGTTGGGGCCGTGGCCTTCCTGCGCGGGCTGGGAAAGGAACGCCTCGGCCCTCAGCAGCGGGTCGCACGGGCACAGGAAGTGCGCGTTCTCCAGCTGGGGCCGCTCGTCGAGGTTGCCGGAGAGCCGATCCAGGGCGGCGGACTCCCACCACGCCAGCGGGTCCTCGGCGTTCCAGTTGAGCGCGTCCAGCAGATGCTCTCGGGCGCCCTCCCGATCTTCTTGGGCGAGAGACCGATGGGCCAGCAGGATGCGCGCCGCAGGACGGTGCGCGGGATCGGCCTCCGCGTGCCAAAGATCGCCGGCGGCCAGGGCCTCCACAACCCGGGGGTCGGGCGAGGGGGCTGGCGGCAGGGGACGCTGCTGGGCCGGCTCGGGAGGCCAGGTCGCCATGGGGCGGCCATCCCGGTCCAGCCACGCGACGCGCCGCGTGCCCGGCGGCAGCGATTCCGCGGGAATCCTAGTGAACGGCGGCTCGGACACGTCGAGGCTCGCATGGAACGTCTCGCCGGATTCGGTGGCGAGCTGCACCCGCGTGCCCTCAGCCGGTGCGAACGCCTGCAGCCACAATCCGTCCTCGGCCAAGCGCACCGCTCCGCGGGGTCCGACGCACGCCGGGCCGGAGAAAGCCAGCGGGGTGATCCGCAGGGCGTGCCGGTCGACTCCCCTCGGCAGGAGCACTGCGGACCGTGCGAAGCGCCTTCCGCTCGTGGATCGTCCGTCCGACGACCAAGACAGATCCAGGCCGACGGTAGCCGCCGCCAAGGAGCCTCTGGGGCCGGTGAGAACGGTCCCAACGGCGCCGGGTTCCGCGAGGACGCTTTCGCCCAGAACCCAGAGCAGGTCGCACGGCGCGGGTTCGAGCGAACGGTTCCAGACCCGGGTTTCCGCCGTCAGCCATTGGTCGGAGTCGGTGAGGGTCCAACGGACCTGGACCGCGAGCGGCTCTCCGGGAACCAGCCAGAAGCAGACGAGAGAGGCTCCCTCCTCGCTCTCCCGGGCGGAGAGATCGACCGGAGCCAGGCCGCACAGACGGTCGTTCGCGCCCGCTTGGAACCACAAGCCCAGCGGCAGCGACACGCCGCGCGGATCGCCCGGCTGCAGACGGACCGGACCGACCTTGCGGAGGGGGTCTGCCGACCCGCGGAGGCTGAGGGACACCAGTCGGCCGCCCAGGCTCGGGCAGATGCGGGCCTCGACCCAGCGGTTCGCCAGCACGACCACTTGGAACTCGCGCTCCTCCAGCCGACCCGTCGCTCGGAGCGGCGGCAGAGGATACGCCGCGCATGCCGCCGGATCGTTCGGGTCGAAGTCGCCCGCCTCCACCGCCTCCACGACCGCGGTCCAGCCGTCCTCGAAGATCTCCGCCATCTCCCGCATCCTGCCCGATGGGAGCGGCGCGGTGCCATAATGCCCCCGTGACCACGAGGCGCCGCCGCGGCCTGCTGTACTATACGGTGAAGTGGCTGGTGATTCCCGCCGGGCTGTTCCTGCTCGGTTTCTACGTGGTGGGGCCTCGCCTCGGCAGCACCGGCGCGGAGATGCTTGCGAAGCTGGCCCAGCGGCACGCCCTGGACGCAGAGTCTGCAGGCTACGCGCCGGACGCGGGAGAGCCGAAGTTCGACGGGCCGCCGGACGTCGACGTGACCGACTCGGCGCGGTGATTCAGGCGTAGAAGAAGCGGTAGCGCTCCAACGCCTCGAAGATGGCGCGGCAGATGGGCAGCGGAACGTCGTCGCCGATCTCCGCCTTCAGCCACAGGCCGCCCTCGGGCGAGCCGAGCTTCTCGACCGCCTCGCGAACGTGCGCATCCACGTCCGCCGGCGTGCAGAACGGGAACATCTGGCGGTCGAGGTCCAGATCGATGCACACCCGGCCCTTGGCGACCGCGACGAGGTTGTCGATGCCGTTGGCCCGCACCTGCGGGTTGATCACGTTCACGCCGCAGTCGATCAGGTCGGGGATGATCTCCAGGATGTGGCCGTCGGTGTGCATGTACACCCAGTGGCCGGCCGCCCGGAACTTGCCGTAGATGGCCTCGAAGCAGGGCTTGAGCCACTTGCGCCACTTCTCGGGGCTGATCGGCAGGCTCGTCTGCATGCCGAGGTCGTCGCCGAAGTACACGATCTGCGGCTCGCCGAGCCTCTGCAGCAACAGGTCGGCCTGTCGCAGGTTGTATTCGAGCACGGTGTCGATCAGGAGCTTCAGCTCTGGAGGCTCCTCGGCAAAGTCGACCATGGCCTCTTCGAACCCGCGCAGGTCGGTCAGACGGAGGAACATGAACCCGTGGGGGAAGCCGGCGTCCTCCTGCGGCGGCCGGATGGTGCGGACCGACTCGCGGGTGGGGTACGGGTGGCCGGTCACGATGGCCTCGCGGCCGGTGTGGATGTTCTCCCAGACGCATCCCCACACGTCCACGTGGCGCCCCTCGACGTAGGTTCCGAACGCGGCGTCGTAGTCGCGGGGGGCGGCGTTCGGGCCGAACAGGCCGGGGAACTCGGCCAGGAGGTCCTCGAGCGCCTCCCGGTGCCGGCTCCACGCCGCCGGCAGGATCCCTACGGAGACGGGGATGGAGGACGGACGTTGGAACAGCATCGAGAGGAGGCGATCGTCCACGGGCGCACTCTACCCGTTGGCGCCCAGCAGGTCTCGCGCGTTGGCGAGGGCGCTGCCGGCCAGCTCCTCTCCGGCGAGCATGCGGGCGATCTCGCGCACGCGGTCCTCGCCGGCAAGCTCCACGACCACGGTGCGGACGCGGCCCCCGGCCTCCTCTTTGGCCACGTGCAGGTGGCGCTGGGCCTTGCTCGCGATCTGGGGCAGGTGGCTGATCACGATCACCTGCCGCGTTCGGGCCAAACCGGAGAGCTTGCGCGCCACCACCGCCGCGGTGCGCCCGCCGAGGCCCGCGTCCACCTCGTCGAACACCATCGTGGGCACGCCCTTGGTCTGGCCCGCGACGGTCTTGATGGCGAGCATGGTGCGGGAGATCTCGCCTCCGCTGGCGATCTTGGCGAGGGGGCGGCAAGGCTCGCCGACGTTCGCCGAGAACAGGAACTCGACGGTCTCCGCGCCGCCTGGTCCGGGATCGCAGGGATGGAGCGCCACGCGGAACTCCGCCTTGGCCATCGCCAGCTCCTGCAGCTCGGCGGTCACGTGTTGGGCGAAACGCTCGGCGGCCTCCGTGCGCACCGCGGTCAGGGCGTCGCACGCCTGCCTCAGGCGCTCACGCGCCGCCTCGAGGTCCGCCTCCAGGGTGCCTTCGGCGGCCTCCGCGTCCTCGAGGTCCGCCAGCTCCTGTTGCGCCTTGGCGAGGAACGCCAGGACGGCGGCCTCGTCGTCGCCGTACTTGCGCCGCAGGCGCTTGAGGGCGTCGATGCGGTCCGATAGCCTCTCCAGCTCGCCCGGCTCGACGTCGATCGACTCGAGGTACCCCCGAAGAGCCGAGGCCGCCTCGTCGGCCCAAGCCAGTGCCGAGCGAACGGCCTCGGCGGCCTCGGCGGCGCAAGGATCGAGTCGCGCCGCGGCATCCGCTTGCCGGAGCGCTTCGCCGAGCTGGTCCCGGGCGGGCAGCTCGCCCTCGGCGATCCGATCCAGCGCCACGGCCACCGCTTCGCGGAGGCGCTCCGCGTGGCGAAGCCGCTCGAAGCGGGTGGTCAGCTCCTCCAGCTCGCCGGGCTGGGGCCGGACGCCCTCGATCTCCGCAATCTGAAAGCGCAACATGTCCAGCCTCTGATCGCGGTCCCGCTGGGTCTGTCGCACCGCGGCGAGCTTGCGGCGAAGCGCTTCGGCGGCCTCCCACGCCTGACGCACCCTGGCCAAGGCCTCGGCGGCCGGATCGCCGGCGAACGCGTCGAGCATCGCACCGTGCGCCTCGGGGTCCAGCAGGCTCTGATGGTCGTGCTGGCCGTGCAGGTCCACCAGCTCCCGACCGATCCGACGGAGAACCGAGACCGGGGCCATGCGCCCCCCGACGCGCACCGTGGACCGTCCTTCGGCCAGCACCTCGCGCTGGATGTACAGGCACCCGTCTTCGGTGGGATAGCCCAGCTCCTCGCACAGGGCTGCCAGATCGGGCCTGCCGGTGAGATCGAACACGGCGCTCACCGCGGCTCGGCCGGCTCCCGAGCGCACCAGGTCGGAGTCGGCGCGGCCGCCGAGAGCCAGCTCGAGGGCGTCCACCAGCAGCGACTTGCCGGCGCCGGTCTCGCCGGTGAGCACGGTGAAGCCGGGACCGAGGGCCAAGGAGGCTCGCTCGATCACCGCCAAGTTCTCGACGGTCAGCTCGACGATCATCGCGAGGTCTGCGAACGTACAGACGAGCGGGCGGTGGGGTTGGGAGCCGGGACTTCGAAGGACCGCTCGGTCCAGCGGCCGCGGGCGAACGCCCGCACCACCACCGGTCCCGGCCTGAGCACGCGGAGGGTGCCGCCTTGGTCGATCCATGCGGCGCCGCTGGCGGTCCAAAGGACCTCGGCGTGCGGAATCTGGGTGCCGTCCTGCCGGAGCAGGCGGAGCCTCTGCTCGCCGCCGACCAGGGGGATGGCCTCCAGGGGTATGCGTAGCTCTCCGTCCTCGGGCTGGGGTCGGGGGCCGTAGAAGAGCACGGCGTTGGACACGGCGCGCTCGGCGCCGTCGCTCGGGCGGTTCATGGCGAAACCGAACAGGCTGAGCACCGTGCTGCCGCCGCCGTCGAGGTTGATCGCCTCCTCGCAGCCGAGGCGGATGAGGATGCCAGCGGTCTCCTCCAGGGTGGCTCCCGCGCTCATCGACTGTCGGCCGTCGATGGCGACCAGCCAGACGTCGCCGTCCTTGGTCCGCCCGACCGCCGTCCTGGGGTGGCGGTTGGTGGAGAAGCCGGCGGCGAAGCCCTCCGCCTGCGGGTCGATGGATGGCCGACCGCCGCGCACCAGCCAGGGGCCTCCGCCAACCGCCTGGCGGACTTTGGCCCAGTCGAACCCCTCGGTGCGCCACTCCACGACGACCGGATCGCCGGGGCGGAGGTTCGCCAAGGGCGGCGCGGCGGTGTCCGCGGCCACCAGCACCACGGTTCCCGGAGCGATGGGCAGGCGGGTCGCGTCGCCCCGCACCCCCAGCACCTTGGCGGAGAGGATACCGGTCGGTCCGGGCTCGATCGCGGCTTCTAGAACGATCGCTACAGAACCTGGCGCCCCTCTCGCGAAGCCCGCTACGGGGAAGTTCAGGACCAACTCTCCGCCGCCGCACTCGCGGTTGATGCCGCGGAGCGCGACCGTCGTTCCGTCCGGGAGACGCGCCGTTCCCGTCCAGCGGCCGTAGCCGAACACGGCGTGGGCGGGTCCCCACCCGAACACCGCCCGTCGTGGCTCCGGCTCGCTCACGAGCTCGCCGTTGCGGACCATCAGCCCGAGCACGTCTCCGGTGAACGGGAAGAAGTCGGCGTTGATCCCCGCAAGGGCGCCGGTGCGGCGGGCCAGCTGGGACACGGTCTCCCGTCCCTGGAACGGGTCTTCCGCGTACACCCTCTGCTGCGCCAGCTCCGCCTCGGCGCGGACCACGGGACTTCCCAGGCTGAACCTCAGGGCATGCAGAACCCGGGGAGCGGCCGGGTCGACCTCCATCCGGTAGACCAATCCCGGGCCCAACCACTTCTCCCAGACCTGCGCGGGAGATAGAGCGAACGCTACAAAGCACAGGAGGGCTAGGCTCAGTCTTCGCACAGCGGCTCCAGATACTCCAGGGTTCCGGCTTCGGCGTCCAAGCGGGCGCGGATGCCCATCGGAACGCTGAGCATGGCCCGGTTGTGGCCGAAGGGGTAGTCCCAGACCATCGGGATGCCGAGCGGCGCGAGGCGGTCGCGCACCACGTCCTTCCACTTCCATCCGTCGATCGAGGGCTCGATCTTCGAGTCGCTGCGGGTCATCTCGCCCACCACGATGCCGGCGGCCTTTTGGATGCGGCCCGCGTTGAGCAGGTGCGTGAGCATCGCGTCGACCCGATAGTTGTACTCGTCCACGTCCTCGATCATCACGATCTTGCCCTCGAGGTCCAGCTCCTCGGAAGTGGCGATGGCGTCTGTGAGCAGGCAGAGCGTGCCTCCGACCACCATCCCCTCGGCTACGCCGGGCACCACGCATTCCGCTCTGGGTGCCTCCTCGGGGATGCGGGTGTCCCCCGCGAACGCCCGGAAGAGCGACTCATACACCCAAGGCTCCTTCGGGCTGGCGAGCGTGATGGGCATCGGGGCGTACACCGAGGGCAGGCCGCGCTTGTTCAGAGCGAGGTGCAGCACGGTGACGTCCGAGTAGCCCAGGAAGAGTGTTCGGGACGCCGCCATGGCGTCGAGGTCGAGCATCGGCAGGATGCGCGAGGTGCCGTAGCCGCCTCGGGAGCAGAACACCGCCTTGATCTCGGGGTCGAGGAACGCCTCCTGCAGGTCGCGGGCGCGCAGCTCGTCGGGGCCGGCCAGGTAGCCGTCGTTGCGCAGGGCGTTCGGGCCGAGGTCCACCACGTAGCCACGGTCCTCGAGCAGCTTCATGCCCTGGCGGACGGTGGCCTCGTCGAGCGGCGAGGCGGGCGACACGATGCGCACGCGGTCTCCGGGGCGCACGGGGGCGGGCTTGCGGACGGCGGGGATCATGGCGGTAGCCGTCATTATGGCCCTCCAGCGGACGGGTACACTCGGCTCATGCCCTCTTGGAAGGAAGGAGACCGCGTGCGCGTGGTCTCGCGTCCGGCGACCGCCGACGACAGGAAGAGCGGTCGCTACTTCGAGCACATGGCCGGCTTGGTCGGCACGGTGCAGGCCGTCTACTCGCCGGACGAGGTGGCGGTGAAGGTCGATCCGGAGTGCCTCGGAGAGGTGACCGCGGACGTGCACTCCAAGGCGGTGCAGCGCATGCGCGACAAGTTCCTCTCCTCGATCGGCGACGAGCAGAAGAAGACGCTGACCAAGGAGGAGCTGGCGTTCACCGCGCACTTCGTGCTTCTGGTGCGCGAGCGGGACCTGGAGCCCGCCATTGATGGCAGCTGAATTAGAGGATCAGGATCCCATTCGTGTGAACTGTGACCTGCGACAGGCTAGAAGGCAGGGTTTCACTTGTCCTTTTGCTGAAGCGTGCCAATCATCGTCTACGCCTCCATGGGCACGACATCATAGATCTTGAGTCCCGACCTCGTCCCCCGAAGAACAAAGCCAAGAGCGTTGACTGAACCAAGGTCACTTTGGCTGATCGCGCGCTTTGGCGTATCACCCGTCAAGAAGTCGTCCCTCCTTAGTCCTAGTATCCCCTTTACGAGAGCCCCAAGCAGTCTCAGGTTGCCCACGGAGCGAATTTCCTTTCCATTGTCGCCACTTCTACGGCACTTAACCTCATCGCCAGTTCGAGGGTCTCTAACGAAAAAAAACTCATCAGTGGCAGGCAACCCGAGCTGCCCTCGTTCCTCCTCTGTAAGCGATAATTCAACTTCGTACCAATTTCGAACTCCTTCTCCCTCTCTTGGCTTTCCTAGGAAGGCATTTAAGCCGGATTTTGGCTTCTCATCAGGGCGGAGCCTCACAACAAAGGCAACCTGATCTATTACACTCGGGAGAGCGGGCTCGGGCAACGGTTGTGGCGCCACCTCTCCCTGATGCAAGGGCATGGCATATTGTTCGCTGAAGAGCCAATCCCGGTACTGCTTCAAAGAAGCAAATGCTTCCTTCGGAGCAGGGACGACTAGCTCATATTGGGCCTCGATGGCGTTCAGCGAGAAGTTGGCCGATCCGACATAGACCTCGGAACCGGAGCCAGTCTCAAGGACGAACAACTTCCCATGATATGGCTTGGAATCGGCCTTTGGAACGTAAAATTCGAAATGCCGAATACTGGAGCGCAATTCCTGAATCGCATCAAAGTATGCGGAAGAAAGTGGCCGAGTTCGGGCCATTCCGTCGAGAATCTGAATGTTGCCAACTAAAGAAGACGCTTCCTCGCCCAACGAAATCAACTCACCTACCGAGACATAACCAACCGCGATAGAGAGTGTCGCTCCTGAAGAGGAGGCATCCCGCAGGGTCCGAAAGAGCTCGCTGATGGACTTATGTCCCCTAAATGGTGCGTTTGTGAATAGCACTAATCCCTCCAGAAATCCTCTAAGGAGCTGGGAGCGACCAACTGCGAAGATTCGTTAGCACGCTCTGGGTAAGGAGTCCGAAGAAGCTGAATGACCCGTTCTGCTATATGGGCCGCTCCCTCGGGTGGTACAGCATTTCCAATTTGCCTGCGAATCTCCGAATGGCTTCCAACAAAAACAAACTCATCCGGAAAAGACTGAAGACGAGCGCGCTCCCTATTGGTTAGCGGGCGTGGTTCAGGGTAGTGATACCCCCACGTTCCACCTCCGCCGTTCGCTATGAGCGTCATGGCTGGACGGTCTGGATGGATTCGGCGGTAGACGTGGCTGATCATTCCCTTTACAAAGAGAGGGTGATCCTTGCTGATATCTTGGAAATTACCGCCGGGTCCGATAAGCTTTAAGATCTCCACGGTGCGACTACGGACGGGCAACTTTTCGTTATTCGGAATGCTGTCACTCAAGCCTTGGAGCGCCAGGCCGGCGGAGACATGTGGCGCACGGCCCGGTCCGTGAGTAGGTTCTGGGTGGAGGAAATGCCCTGCGTAGTCCTTGCGTACGCCAACTAGTATGACTCGCTCGCGGAGTTGTGGAACTCCGAAGTCAGCGAAATTGTAAAGACGATAGTAAAGGCGGTAGCCCGGTTCCGCCGAAGCAAAGTCCTCAACGATTTTCTGAATGGCTTTGCCCTTGTTGGCACTTAGTAAGCCTTTGACGTTCTCGGCAACAAATAGCTTTGGCTTGAGACAGTCAACAAACTTCCGAAATTCCCAGTATAGATTACCTCTGCTTCCCTCAATGCCAGGCCTTTTCCACACAACGCTGAAGTCTTGACAAGGAAAGCCCCCGATAATGAGATCTACCTCGCGAATTGGGAGCCTCGCAGGGTCTACGGTGCGAATATCCTCGGATGTGATGACGTCAGCAATGTTCCTTCTGAAGGTTTGACAGGCAACGGGATCAATATCGTTGGCCCAGAGGCACCTGCAGCCGGCAAGATGGAACGGAAGATCAAGTCCGCCACAGCCTGAGAATAGGGACAGGTAGGTTAGGCCGTGACCTGGTTGGGAAACGTAGAGGTGGTTGAGCTTTGGTAGTAGCTTGGCGGGTGTCACGGTCAACGCTCGCGTATCGGCCCCGTAGCCGGACCGTGGAGTATCGTGGGCAAGCGATCCAAGGGTTGTCACCTAACTCGGATTATACTTGCAGCAAAGCAGAAAACTGCGGGATCATCGACAGGCAAGGGTGGCTAGGGTCGTTGGCGGAGGAGCGGAAGGCGTACGGCATCCTGAAGCTTCGCGAGACGTGGGTGGTCTCGGAGGCGACGCACGCCAGCATGGTGTCGAACCGTTCCAAGGACACCCGTCCGGAGCAGGCGCTGCGCAAGGCTCTGTGGGCCGAGGGCCTGAGGGGGTACCGGAAGAACGTCGCCAAGCTGCCGGGGAGGCCGGACGTGGTGTACGGCCGGGCGAAGCTCGCTGTGTTCGTGCACGGGTGCTTCTGGCACGGCTGTCCCCTGTGCGGCCGGCGGAGAGTCCCCAAGACGAACCGCGCCTATTGGGAGGCGAAGTTCGCGCAGAACGCCGAGCGGGACGCGCGCAACCGCGCCGCGCTGGAGGCCGTCGGCTACCGCGTGCTGGTCCTGTGGGAGTGCCAGCTGCGCAAGGAGGGCCTCTCGGAGTGCGTGCGCGCGGTCCGAGAGGCCTTGGGGCGGTGACCAGCTAGGCCACCTGGCCTGTGGCGAACGGGCCGAGGGCCAGCGGCTCGAACTCGAACCTCGGCACGGGGCCGGGGCCGAAGTTCAGGCCGACCAGAGGACGGATCACCTGCTCCGTGAGCACGGTGTCGGCCAGGTCGCGGCGGATCGCCTCCAGCTGGAGCAGCAGCACTTGGAAGTGCACCTTGCCCAGCGCCATGGAGCCTACGCGGCGACCCTCGTCCGTGGTCAGGGTCTGGCCGAGGATCGCCCTCGCGATCTCGCGGTTGTGGAAGTCCACGGCCTCCAGGAAGCCGGTGGAAGACTCCTTGTCGCCACCGAGCGTGCCCACCTCGATCTGGTTCGGGAACACCAGGGCCAGGTTGCGGTGCAGGTTCTGCAGCGCCTCCAGAAGGGCCGCCTGCTCCTCGGGTGGAAGGCCGGGGTCGAAGCGGCCGGTGACCGTCGGGGAGGCGAACCGCTCCAGATGCAGCCGCCACGCCTCGAGCAGGGCGCGCTTGGCCTGCCAGTGCGGCAGAGCGGCCTCCAGGTCGCTTCGGCCGGTGGGCCGGGCGTAGGTGGGCCGATGCACGTACAACGCGAACTTGCCGACCGGCACGCGGCGCTCCGGCTCTCCGGGCAGGCGCAGGATCAGGCCTTGGATGCGTCCGAAGCGGTCGACGTCGAGGCCGAACAGCGCCGGGTCCTTCGGCCGGACGGCGCGGAGCCACACCGCGCCGCCGTCCTCCTCGAACACCAGCTCTTGGATGGACCAACCCTTGGCGAACGCGTCCATGGCGGCGTCCAGCACGCCGATCGGCGAGCCCTCCATGCGCGAGAACGCCTCGCGGACGAAGGCCGCCCGGCGAGCGGACTCGCGAGAGCCGTCCGGCTCGACCACGCGCCAGGGCGCGGCCAGCACGCCGAGCCGCTTCAGCGTGAGGGCGGTCTGCACCATGGCGTCGCGCTGCATCTCGTCGAGCAGGGCGTACGAGGGCGCGCCGGGAGGGGTCGAGGCGCGGGCCAGGGCGTCGGTCTGCCAGCGGGTGAGCTGGGGCGTCTGGTTGCCGCGGGTTCTGCGGCGCTTGGCGAACAGGTGGTTCCAGAGTCTCATGGTTCGGAATGGGAGGAGAACCTGCGGGGCTGGCCCAGCAGGATGGACGGTCGGTAGGGTTGGGGGAGGCGCCAGGCGGCTAGAGCCAGCGCGCAGACGAGATCGTCGTGGTACCCGGCGGTAGCGCCCAGCCTCCGGTGCCCGGAGGGGGCTGCGCGGGCCTCGAAGTGCTCCAGCTCGCGAAGCAGCTCGGGGTCCGGGCGCATCCGCAGGGAGCCACGGTCCAGCAGCAGGGCCAAATTGTCCACCAGCTGGGCCTTGGAGGCGGCAGTGAACACCATCCCCTCGGAGCGGATCTCCGGCGCGGCGCGGCGGAGGGCCTCGAGCATCGGGTCGCCGAGTCCGGTGGAGTCGCACAGCAGGCGCGCGCCGGGGTAGGCCTCAAGGGCGCGGCGCACCTCTTGGACCTGCGCGGACCAGGACGGCGCGTCGATGCGCCGGATCTCCAGCAGCATCGCGTCCTCGCGCGTTCCGCACACCACGGCCAGCGCGGTGGCGTCGCCGTAGCGCCCCCAGTCCAAGCCGGCCCAGAACGGCGGCTCGGGCAAGCGTGGCAGCTCGGGCACCAGGCATCGGTCCACGGCCTCGGCCGGGAAGACCCGTCCCTGCGAGTCCAGGAACTCCGCCTCGTACTCCACGCGGAACGCCCGGTCGCTGATGAGCCGCCGCTGAGCCTCGAGGAACTCCGGGGGCACCAGCGGCGACTCGGCGGTGGGGGCGCGGCGGCTCCACACGTCGCCCTCGCCGCATTCGCCCATCCGGAAGAACCGCCAGAAGTGGTTGCAGCCCTTGGGGGTGCTGATCAGGGTGAGGCGACCGTGGGTGGTGGCGAGCATCGGCATCAGCACGTCGGTGATCAGCTCCTCGGGCACGAAGGCCGCCTCGTCGACCACCACGTGCGTGGCGCCGTTGCCGCGCAGCGCGCGGGGGACGTGGCCGGAGCGCGCCGCCAGCCTGTGGTCTCCCAGCTGCAGCCGAGGGTAGGGCGTCCATTTCACCTGCGGGGGCGCGGGGCCGGGCAGGGCCTCCAGCAGCTCGAGGACTCGCTCGAACAGCAGGCGCGCCTGGTCCAAGGTTGGGGCGACGACGAGCTGCCGCGTGGCGCCGGCGCCCGACAGGTTCAGCACCGCGTCGGCCGCGCAGGCGTCGGTCTTGCCCCAGCGCCGACCGCAGGCCAGCACGCGGATCTTGGCAGTGGACTCTAGGAACTCCCGCTGGCCGGGGTGCGGCCTCCAGACGGGTTCGAGGAGTCGCAGCTGGTCCACGCTGTGTTCGGGAGCGGGACGGCCGGTTGTCAACCGGTTGACGAACGGCCGGGCGGAGCGCGAAAGGAAGCGATGCTGGACGCACCGGACATCAAGCTTCATACCCGGGCGCTGGAGCGGGCGCGGAGGGCGCTCGGCTCGGCCCATGGGCTTCGGTACAAGCTGGGCAAGGGGGGCTTCCACCCGGAGGACCCGACCCCGAGCCGCGACGGATTCTGCGACTGCTCCGGGTTCGCCGCGTGGTGCCTGGGCCTGTCGCGCGATCAGCGCAGGCGCTTCGGCCTCTGGATCAGCTCCGAGGGAATCTGGGCGGACGGGACCGGCACGCGACGGTTGTTCACGGCGCTGGTGCAGCCGATCCCCGGCTGTCTGGTGGTCTATCCGGATCGGGACGGACGACAAGGGCACGTGGGCATCGTGGCGCGGGCCATCCCGCTCGAGGGGATCGACTGCTCCACGGCGGGACTGAGGCAGAGGCCGTTCGGGTTCTTCCTCGCCAGGGGCTCTCGGTTCTTCGCCGTTCGCCGCGGGGCGCTGGAGGAGCGCGCGTGAAGCTGGAGATCCGCGGCAGATGGGCCGTCCGGGTCTCAGTGCGGCTGTTCGGGCGGCTCTTCGTGCTGGGTTCCTGGTCCGGACGGATCGAGGAGAGCCTGGAGCTGCCGCGCACGGGTCGGGCGCTCCGAAGGTGGGAGACGGGCCCACTGGTGTGGACCGTGTCGGCGGACGGCGACGCTCTGGAGGCGACGGTCTCGACGCAAGGCGGGGCGCCGCTGTGGACGCACCGGTGGGACGCCGGCGAGGCCCTGGCCGGCTCGGTGTGGCCGCTCCGGGCCTCGGGGCGCGGCCTTTCGCTGGACGCGGAACTGAGGCTGACGGACTCCTGACCCCCGCTTGGGCCACAATGGGAGGGGGCCGAGGCGGCCCCTTCCCCAGAACCATGCGCTGGATCGACGCCCGCACCGAAGACCCGTTCGCCGCGCTCGCCCAACGAACCGCCGAGGCGGACCCGGAGACGCAAGCGATCGTTGCCGAGATCGTGGAGGACGTTCGGCGGCGGGGGGACGAGGCGCTGCTGGACTCCGCGCGGCGCTTCGACGCCCCGGGCCTGGATACGGTGTGGGTCGCCCGAGAGGAGATCGAGCAGGCCAGCCTGCCGCCGGACGAGACGGCCGCTCTGGAGCATGCGGCCCAGCGGGTGCTGGAGTTCCACCGGGAGCAGGTGCGGCGGCTCACGCTCGGTTGGGAGGGCGCCGACTTCTGGAGCGCCGGCGGAGCGGACTTTGCGCAGCCGGGCATCGGCCAAAGGCTGTTGCCCGTTGGGTCGGCCGGCATCTACGTTCCGGGCGGGCGCGCGGCGTATCCGAGCAGCGTGCTGATGAACGCCCTTCCGGCCGTCGCCGCGGGGGTCGGCCGGATCGTGGTCGCCACGCCGGCCCGACCGGACGGGACGCTGGCCCCCGGGCTGCTGGTCGCGATGCGGCTGTGCGGCGTCACCGAGGCCGTGAAGGTCGGGGGTGCTGCGGCCATCGCCGCGCTGGCGCTCGGCACGCCGAGCCTGCGCAGGGTGGACGTGATCGCGGGGCCGGGCAACCGGTTCGTGAACGAGGCCAAGCGGCGGCTGTGGGGCGCCGTGGGGTTGGACGGCTTCGCGGGGCCGAGCGAGGTGTGCGTTCTGGTGGACGCGGGCACGAACGCGCGGTTCGCCGCCGCCGACCTGCTGACCCAGATCGAGCACGCTCCGGACAACGTGGGCTTTCTGGTCGGCACCGACGAGGCGAAGCTGCGCGAGGTGCTGGCGGAGGCCGAGGCGCAGGCCGCGACGGCCGAGCGGCGGGACACGCTGGCGCGTGCGCTGGAGCACAGCATGGCGTTCCTCGCCAGGGACGAGGTCCAGGCGGCGGAGATCGTGGACGCCATCGCGCCGGAGCACCTGAGCGTGGCCACCGCCGAGCCCGAGCGGTGGCTGGGCCGCATCCGCAACGCGGGCTGCGTGCTGCTGGGGGAGTGGACGCCCGAATCGGCGGGGGACTTCGTCGCCGGGCCGTCGCACACGCTGCCCACGGCGGGGGCGGCGAGGTTCCAGTCACCCGTGAGCGCGCTCAGCTTCCTGAAGCTGCAGAGCGTGATCCATCTGGGCCGGGAGGAGCTGCGCGGGCTGGCACCGACCATCGCCGCGTTCGGCAGGATGGAGGGCTTTCCGGCGCACGCGCGCGGTGCCACAATCCGCTTCGAGGAGCAGGGATGAGCGAGAGGGTGGGTTTCGTCGGTCTGGGAGTGATGGGTGCGCCGATGGCCGGCCACCTGGTCGCCAAGGGGTTCGACGTCACCGTCTGGAACCGGACCTCCGCCAAGTGCGAGCCGTTGCGCGAGGCTGGCGCCAAGGTCGCGGGGAGCCGGGCCGAGCTGGGCGCGGCCTGCGACGTGGTGCTGCTGTGCGTGAACCGTACCGAGGACGTGCGCCAGTGCCTGGACGGGATGCTGGGCGGCCTGCGGCCGGGGAGTCTGGTGGTCGACCACTCGACGATCTCTCCGGTGGCGGCCCGCGGGTTCCACGAAGAGCTGCACGGGCGGGGCGTCGGCTTCGTGGACGCGCCGGTGACTGGCGGAAGCATGGGAGCCCAGAGCGGCCAGCTGACGATCTTCTGCGGGGGCGATCCGCAGGACGTGGACCGCGCTCTGCCGATCCTGTCGGCCTACGCCAAGAGGGCCGAGCGGGTCGGAGGCCCGGGCGCCGGGCAGATGATGAAGATGGCCAACCAGATCGCCGTGGCCGGCTCCCTGCTGGGGCTGTGCGAGGCTCTGGCGTTCGCGCAGAAGGCCGGCTTGGACCTGCGCCAGACCGTGGAACTGCTTGGCTCCGGCGCCGCGGGAAGCTGGGCCTTCCAGAACTACGGTCCGAAGATCCTGGCCGGGGACTGGTCGCCCGGTTTCACGATCGACAACCAGCTGAAGGACTTCGCCTACTGCGGCGAGGCGGCGAAGGCGATCGGGGCGGCGATTCCCGGCACCGAGCTGGTGGAGCGGCTGCTCGCCGACCTCCAGGCGCAGGGCATGGGCGGGCTGACCACCGCCGCGCTTTTCCGGAGACTCCTGGACGCGGGGTCGGATACGTGAGTCTGGCCGTTCGCCTGCAGGGGATCTCCAAGCGGTTCGGCGCCGTGCAGGCGCTCGAGGCGGTGGACTTGGAGGTGGAGGCCGGCTCGCTGCACGCGGTGGTCGGCGAGAACGGGGCCGGCAAGACCACGCTGATGCGCGTGCTGTACGGCGCGATCCAGCCGGACGCCGGCTCGATCGAGGTGGAGGGCCAGCCGAGGCGGTTCCGCAGCTCGCGGGAGGCGATCGGCGCGGGCATCGGCATGGTGAGCCAGCATTACAGCATCCTGCCCCAGCTCACCTGCCTGCAGAACCTGATGCTGGGCGCCGAGCCAGGGGCTTGGATCGGAGAGCGGGCGGCGGTGGAGCGGGCCGACGGTCTCGCCCGGAGGATGGGATTCCAGTTCGACTGGCACGCCGACGCATCGACCCTCAGCCCGGCCGGCGCGCAGAAGCTGGAGATCCTGAAGCTGCTGTGGCGCAGCGCGCGCATCCTGATCCTGGACGAGCCGACGGCGATGCTTTCCCCGGCCGACAGCGACGCGCTGTTCGAGAGCCTGGCGCAGCTCCGGCGGGAGGGCGCGACGGTGATCCTGGTGACCCACCGGCTCCCGGAGGTGATGGACCACGCAGACCGCGTGACGGTGCTGCGCGCCGGCCGGAGGGTGGCGTCGATGCCGGTGGCCGAGACCGACGCCCCGAGTCTGGCGGAGCGGATCGTGGGGCACGCGCTCGCCGCCTCTGCCGCAGAACCTTCGCGCGATCTGGGCGAGGAGCTGCTGGCGATCCAAGGGCTGGTGGTCGCCGGCTACCGGGGAGACGACGCCGTGCGCGGGGCCGACCTCACGGTGCGCGCCGGGGAGATCGTGGGCATCGCGGGGGTCGACGGCAGCGGTCAGCGGGAGCTGTTCCAGGCGGTGCTGGGCGTGGCCAGGGTGCGGTCCGGCGTGGTGCGGCTGTTCGGCGAAGACGCGGCGAGGTGGTCCCCTGCGCGACGGCTGGAGGCGGGGCTGCGCCTGATCCCGGAGGACCGCCACGAGGAGGGCGTAATCGACGAGTGGCCGCTGCTGGACAACGCCGCTCTGGGCCTGCAGCGGGTTCCGCCGCTCCGTCGGGGCGGCGGGCTGGACCCGGCGGTGCAGCGCGACGTGGCGGAGCGGTCGGCAGCCGCGTTCGACACCAAGCACGGCGGCCTTCGGTTGCCGATGTCCAGCCTCTCCGGGGGGAACCAGCAGCGGTTCGTCGCGGGGCGCGCCCTGCAGCTCGGCCCTCGCCTGTTGCTGGCGTTCCAGCCGGCTCGTGGGCTGGACATCGAGGCCACCCGGCGGGTGTACGGCGCGATCCGGTCGCTCTGCCGCGAGCGGGGAGCGGCGGCTCTGGTGGTCAGCTTCGACCTCGACGAGCTCCTGGAGCACTGCGATCGGCTGGTGGCGATGCGTTCGGGCCTGGTGTACGAGCCTCCCGCGGACAAGGCGAAGGATCGGGCGGAGATCGGTCGGCTGATGGTGGGTGCGGCATGAAGCTCCGCGTGGCTCTCGTGTCGGTCGTGGCCCTGCTGCTGGTGGTGGGCGCGCTGGCGCTCTCTGGAGTTCCGCCGCTCGAGGCGCTGGGGGAGCTGGCCCGCGGCGCGTTCGGCTCGAAGGGCGCCTGGGCGGGGACCCTGCGCGAGACCACGCCGCTGCTGCTGGCGGGGTTGGCGGTGTTCCTGGCGCTGCGAGCGGGGCTGTTCAACATCGGCGTCGAAGGCCAGCTGGTGGTGGGGGCGATGGCGTCGGTGGCGGTGTGCCTGGCGGTGCCGGGGTGGCCGGGCGTGCTGCTCGGCACGCTGGCGGGCGTCGCGGCCGGCGCCCTGTGGGCGCTTCCGGCCGGGCTGATCAAGGCGTACCGCAACGGGCACGAGGTGATCACCACGATCATGCTCAACGGGGTGGCGAACTACCTCAGCACCGCTCTGGTGGCCGGTCCTCTGAAGGACCCCGGGCAGCAGAGCCCGACCACCCGCCTGTTGGACGCCTCGACCCGCATCCCCGACCTGTACGCCGCCCCGCCGTTCCGCCTGAACCTGGGCTTGGCGATCGGCCTGGCGCTGGTGGTCGCGACGGCGTGGTGGCTGCGGCGCACGGTGGCGGGCTTCGAGCTGAGGGCCACGGGGGCCAACCCGCGGGCGGCGGAGTTCGCCGGGGTGCCGGTGAAGAGGGTGCTGCTCTGGTCGATGGTGGCCAGCGGGGCGATCGGCGGCCTGGCCGGGGCGGTGCAGGCGCTGGCCTACGAGGGGCGGTTCTACGCGGGATTCTCGCCCGGATACGGCTTCGACTCGCTCGGGGTGGCGATTCTGGCGGGCGCCAGCCCGTTCGGCCTGTTGCCCTCGGCGCTGGCGTTCGGGGCGCTGGCCAAAGGCTCGACGTCCATCCAGATCCTGGGGGTTCCGAAGGGCCTGTCCTACGTCATCCTTGGCCTGCTGATCGTTGTGTTCGCGGTGGTGCGGTACCGCAAGGAGGGGGCGCGTGACTGACTCGATGCTGTGGGTGCTGCTGGTGGGCACGATCACGCTCGCGTCGCCGCTGATCCTCGCCGCGATGGGGGGCTACGTCAGCGAGCGGGGCGGCATCGTCAACATCGCCCTGGAGGGGAAGATGCTGGCGGCCTGCGCGGCCACGTCGCTCGTCGGGTTCGCCACGGGCAGCGCGCTCTGGAGCCTCGCGGCGGGCATCACGGCGGCGATCCTGCTGGCTTGGTCGCACTGGCTTCTGACCCAGAAGTTCCGGGTGGACGCCGTGGTGAGCGGCATGGCGCTCAACGCGCTGGCGTTCGGCGCGACGAACTTCTTCGACAAGCGGTTCACCGACCCCACGCACATCGGCGACATGCCGCGTCTGCCGCTGGCGGCCTACCAAGTCTTGGCCTTCCTCCTGCCCCTCGTTCTGGCTTTTGCGGTGCGCCGGACGCGGGTCGGCGTGCGCCTGATGGCTTCGGGCAGCGATCCGGACAAGGCGCGGCAGATGGGTGTGGAGCCGATCGCCGTGCGGTTCTGGGCGCAGACGGTCACCGGCGTGCTTTGCGGTCTGGCTGGCGCGATGATCGTGACCAACGCGGGCCGGTTCGTGGACAACATGACGGCGGGCCGCGGGTTCATCGCGCTGGCGGCGCTGATCCTCGGCGGCTGGAGGCCGGTACAGGTCGGCCTGGCGTGCTTGTTCTTCGGGTTCGCCGAGGCGCTGCAGCTGGTGCTGCAGGGCACCGACCTGATGGGCGCGCGCATTCCGTCCGAGGCTTGGTCGTCGCTGCCCTACCTGGCGACGATCGTGGCCCTGGCGGGCTTCGCGGGCAAGAGCAGGGCCCCCGCCGGACTGGGGAAGGTGTAGAACGATGGCTGTGCTGAGCGCCCTGTGGCTGTTGTGCGCCTCGCCGCGGCCGGTGGTCGACGCCGCGTTTCCGTCGATGTTCCGCCGGGGCGAGGGCTCGGTGGAGGTCTCGCTGACCGGATCCGACGCGTCCTCGGTCGAGGTGCAATGGTCGGACGCCGGGGCGAGCGTCTGGATCGTTGCCCGTCAGGGAGGACGATCGGGTTACGGCTATCAGGTGGCCAGCGGTTGGCGGCAGTTGGCGGGCCAGGCGGCCGAGACGGAGCTGCCCACGACGGGATCGACCGCCTCCGAGCGCCTTGCCTCTCTCGGCGCGAAGGTGCCGGCCGCGGCGCTGGCGGTGTTGGACGAGGAGGCCGCCCGGCGGCTGCTGCGCAGGGCGGAGACCGGCGTCGGCTGGCTCGTCGCGTCCAAAGGAGGCCTCCGGGAATGGCGCGGGATCGGGGAGAGCGGCCCGCTGTTCCTGCAGTTCGACGCGCAGGACCGACTGATCGCTTGGGCCGGACTGGAGGGCACCGGCACGGGCGCGCGGTACGAGTATCGCCAGGGCGCCGTCCAGCTGGGTCCGCCTCCGGAGGTTGCGCGGCCGACGAACCTGCCGATGCCGCGCTTCGCCGACGACAGGGCGAAGAGGCTGGTGGAGCGGTCGGTGGAGGCATACGCCCGGCTGCGGGCGACCCGCTACGTCTCGGAGGGCCGCGAACGGGTGGAGGTGCTGCAGGAGGGCGTGAGGTTCCGCTACCGCACGGGGCAGAGAACCGTCGGCTTCGACGGCTCGACGCTGTGGGTGCGCGAAGGCCAGGGCCCCGTGTTCCGGGCCTCGGCGGACACCCGCACGGCGGCGATCTGGCTGGACCGTCTTGGCATCCAGCTGGAGCCGGTGCTTCGCGAGCTAGTGCGCGGCCGCAACCCGATGCGCCTGGTGCTGCCGCCGGAGGGGGTGGCCGCCTGGTCCGGGTCCGAGGGGCGGGGCGATCGGTCCGTCCAGCTCGTCGAGTGTCTGGCGCCCGGCCTGCGCCTGGTGTTCGGGGTTCGGCCGGACGGCCTGTTGGACAGCATCGTCGTCGCGAACGTGGACGCTGCGGGGAAGGTCCTGAACCGCTCGCAACGGGTGTACCGCTACTCGGTCGCGAAGCCCAGCCCCCAAGACTTCCGGCCACCCGAGGGAGCGGCCGAGCGGCCGCTCAGCGAGCTTCTGCCCCGGCGGGCGGGGCGGTGAAGAGAGACGGGTCCCGCTCCCCTTGGGAGCGGGACCCGCCGCGACGGTCCCGACCGGAGAGCGGGTTACTCCTCGATGCGGACGCCCATCGAGCGAGCGGCGCCGGCGACGATGCGCATCGCCATCTCCTCGTCGTCGGTGTTCAGGTCCTTCATCTTCTGGCGGGCAACCTCGCGAAGCTTCTCCTTGCTGAGCGTCGCGACCTTCTGGGTCTTCGGGTTCGACGCGCCCTTCTCGATGCCCGCGGCCCGCTTGATGAGATCGGTGGTCAGCGGCTGCTTGACCACGAACGAGTAGGAGCGGTCGGAGTAGACGGTGATCTCGACGGGCAGAACGAAGCCCATCTGCGGGGCCGTCATCTCGTTGAACTTCTTGAGGAACTCCATCATGTTGACGCCCGCCTGGCCCAGGGCCGGACCGACGGGGGGCGCGGGGGTTCCTTTCCCGGCAGGGATGTTGAGCTTGATCACGCTCGTGACTTGCTTAGCCATGGTTCGAATTCCTTCCGACGCGGGACGGCCCGTGCAGGAGAGAGGGAAGCGTCATCCCCACTGGCGCCCGGATCCACCATCATACCTCAAACGTCCGTTCCAGCCGCCCTTGGGCGGGAACGGTCTCCGGACCGGAGGGGAGCAGCACCGTCACGTCCGAGCGCGAACGGTTCTCTAGAACCACGCGGCCCGGCTCGGCGCGGAGCGTCATGGGGCAGCCGTGCCACAGGAACCTCGCCTCGACAGCACGCCACTTGTCCGGAAGCAGCGGCCACCGGTCAAGGAGCGGCCCTTCCGGCGTGAGGCGCAGGCGGAGGAACCCGTGCACGATGGCGAGCCACGCGCCGCCCAACGAAGCCGTGTGCACGCCGTGGTTCCAGTGCGGACCGTACGCTCCCAAGTCGATGTGCGACGTGTACAGGTAGTAGCGGTAGGCCCAGTCGGTGCGTCCGACGTCGGCCGCCACCAGCGCGTACGCCATCGGGCTGAGCGAGGAGTCGTGCGCGGTGCGGGGCTCGTAGAACTCCCAGTTCGCCCGCTTGACCTCGGCCGAATAGCGGTCGCGGAGCAGGTAGAGCAGCATCACCACGTCGGCCTGCTTGATGTTCCGGGTCTCCTGGAACGGTCCGAGCGGCCCGCCCTTGTGCAGGTCGGGATGCGCCAGCCTGCGGTTGGTCTCCTCGATCGGCTCGTCGCGGAGGGAGAGGTACCCGTCGAACTGCTCGATCACGCCGGTGTCGGGGTCTGGCTCGGGCACGTACAGCTTGGCCTCCACCTCCCGCCAACACGCCAGCTCCTCCTCGCACGCCCTCAGGAGGCCGCGCTCCGCGAGGCCGATCGCCGTTCGGAGCGTCTCGCGGGCCATGGCGTTGGTGAAGGCGTTGTTGTCAACGTTCTCGTGGTACTCGTCGGGGCCGAGCACGCGATGGATCTCGTAGCGCCCGCGAGCCGGGACCCAAACGACCCGGGATGCGAAGAAGCGGGCGGCCTCGCGCACCACGTCGGCGCCGCCCTGCGCCCAGAACTCTTCATCGCCGGTGGCCTCGGCGTATTGGCGCAGGGCGTACACCACGTCGGACGTGATGTGGATCTGCTCGTCCATGAAGTAGCTGCGGATCTTCTCGCCGGTGAGCGGGTTGGTGAACACGTAGCGGTCGCACTGGTCGTCGCCCGTCTCCTGGCTCTGCCACGCGTAGTAGGCGCCTTCGAAGCCCAGCGAGGCGGCCTTGCGCCTGGCGCCCTCGAGGGTGGCGATGCGATACCCCACGCAGTTCCGGGCGGCCTCCGGCTGGGTGTAGGCGTAGAACGGGAACACGAAGATCTCGCAGTCCCAGAACACCGAACCGTAGTAGTCCTGTCCCTGCAGCCCGCGGGCGGGCACGCTGATGCGCGGGTCGCGGTACGGCGCGGCGGCCAGCAGGTGGAACTGGCTGAACCGGATGCCGAGCAGAGCGTCGTCGTCGCCCTCGATGTCCACGCGCGAGCGATCCCAAAGCCGGGCCCAGGCCTGGCGGTGGCGCGCCAGCGACCGGTCCCATCCGTCCTGCAGGGCGCGTCGGAGCGTCCTCTGGCAGGCTTGCCGCAGCGGGCCGCGCACGAAGCGGTCGGCGTGCACCGCGACCGGCTTCAGCAACGACGCCGACTCCCCCGCCTGCAATTCGAATGTGTAGCGCTCCAGATACCGCTTGCGCTCCTCCACGGTCTCCAGGTCGCCGGCGCGGGGTGCGGCCAAGAACTGGACGGTCATCTCGGCCAAGTCGTGTCCCGGGTTGGTGGTGCGCGCCACGCAGAAGATCGCGTCGCCGACCCTCGAGAAGCGCACCGAGGCCAGGTGGTCGGCCCAGCGGTTGGTGACCTCCGCGTCGATGCCGCTCTCGATCGTCACCCGGCAGGGGCGGTCCACCGTAAGGCGAACGTTGAGGAACGCGAGGTTGGCGTCGTGCATGGCCACGAACCTCTCGAACTGCAGCTCGGCGCGAACGCCCGATGCGGTGAGCCACACCGCCTCCCGGCGCAGAAGGCCGCAGGACAGATCGAGCGCGCGGCGGTAGGCCCCCAGACGGCTGGTGCGGGAGTCGAAGCGCTCGCCGTCGATCTCGATGCCCACGAAGGCGAAGTCGGGCAGGTTGGGGAACTCGCGCTCGGTCAGGAGGCCGCTCGGGGTGTCGTACACGCCGTTGAAGTAGCAACCCTTGACGCCCTCGACGCTCGCGGGGATCTCCTCGGGAGCCCCGCGCAGGCCGAAGGTTCCGTTGGCCAGGGCGAACACCGTCGAGCGGGCGATCTCCTCCTCGGGCTGGGGGGAATCCTCCACCAGGGTCCAGCCCGGTTCGAATCGAAGTTCGGGCATGTCTCCACCAGTTTGGTGCGTTTTCAAAGGCGGGGCAAGCCGTCAGTGCCGAGGTCGACTTCGTCGAGCGAGGCCACCACGAGGTCGGCGCCGGCGGCGCGCAGCAGCTCGGCGTCGTCCAGGCGCGCGATGCCCACGCACAGCATGCCGGCGGCCTTGGCGGCTTGGGCTCCGGAAGGAGCGTCCTCCACCACCACGCACCGCGCGGGCGGCAGGTTCAGACCCTCCGCCGCGGCCAGGAAGATCGCCGGGTCGGGCTTGCCGCGCGGAAAGTCCCGGCCGCAGACGTTCGCGTCGAACAGCTCGATGAGGGTCGGGGCCGGGCTCTCCTCTCCCAGCAGCGGCTGCAGGGCCACTCTGGCGAGCATCGCGTTGGCGTTCTTGCTGCTGCTGGCCGCCGCGAGGGGGCATCCCAGCCGCTTGAGGCGCGCGGCCAGGCGGACGGCGTCTTCGAACGCGCGGAAGCGGCCTTCCTCGATCAGGCGCAGAATCTGCTCCTGCTTCCTGGCGGCGAGCGTCTCGGCGCGAGAGCCGTCGGGATCCGGAATGCCGAGCGCCGAGAGCAGCGCCCGGGCCCCCGACAGGCGTGGCTTGCCGGCGACGTGCCTCTGGTACAGCGCCGAGTCGTAAGGCGCCGACGGAGAGAGGCCCCACTCCCGAGCCAAGGCCAGCGCGGTCTCGCCCCACGCCGCTTCGTGCGGGGAGTCGACCAGCACGCCGTCCACGTCGAAGATCCATCCCGTCATCGCGCGGGAAGGCTACCTTGAGGGGGGTGAATCCGGCGCACGAATGGTGCTACACTCCGGATGGGTCTAAAGACCCACGTGTTTCGTTGCAGCTTTGGAGGAACTATGACTCGGATCAACACCCCCGCGTGGCGCCTTGCGGCTTGGGCCGTGTTCGGAGCCGCGCTCGCTCCCTGCCTCTCGGTGGCCACCGACGGCTACTTCAGCACCGGCTACGGCATTCGGAGCCGCGGAATGGCCGGCGCGAGCATCGCGTTGCCCTTGGACGCCACGGCGGCCGCCAACAACCCCGCCGGCATGGTGTGGATGGACCGCCGCTGGGACGCTTCGCTGGAGCTGTTCGCGCCCTACCGGCACTACACGATCGACGGCGCGCCCTCCGGCATGGGCGGCTTCTTCCCGGGAACCGTGTACTCGGGCGAGAACTTCTTCGTGATTCCAACCTTCGGGATGAACCTTCCCCAGAAGGACGGCAGCGCGATCGGCATCACGCTGGATGGGAACGGAGGCATGAACACCACGTGGCCGGCCGACGCCAACGGCGGCTACGGGACGTTCGGCGCGGGCCAGACGGGGGTGAACCTCGAGCAGGCGTTCCTGGCTGTGAGCTACAGCCGCAAGTTCGATGAGAAGTCCTCGTGGGGCGCGTCGCTCATCTACGGCTTCCAGCGCTTCCAGGCCAAGGGGCTGCAGGGCTTCAACCCGTCCAGCCCGTACCTGTCGAACAACGGCGTGGACGAGTCGCAGGGCTTCGGGTTCAAGGTGGGCGTGCAGAGCGAGATCCGGCCGGGCCTCACGGTGGGCGCGGTGTACTCGCCGAAGATGAAGATGGAGCGGTTCGACAAGTACCGCGAGCTGTTCGCCGACCACGGCAACTTCGACATCCCCGGGAACTACGGCGTGGGCCTGGCCTATCGGCCGGACGATCGGTCCGTGTGGGCGTTCGACGTCAAGCAGATCAACTACAGCGACGTCACCTCCGTGGGCAACCCCGGCGACTCTAGCTATCCTCTGGGGCATCCCGAGGGACCCGGCTTCGGCTGGCGCGACATGACCGTGTACAAGCTGGGCTACCAGCTGCAGGCGACCCCCGACCTGACCCTGCGGGCGGGCGTCAGCTACGGCCGCCAGCCGATCCGCAGCAGCGAAATGCTGTTCAACATCCTGGCGCCGGGCGTGCAGGAGTGGCACTTCGCAGCGGGTTTCACGAAGAAGATGGCGAACGGCGGCGAGTTCAGCATGGCGGTGGTGTACAGCCCGAGCAAGACCGTGTCTGGCCCGAACCCGATGGACCCCGCCCAGACCATCCGGCTCAGCATGCACCAGTACGAGCTGGAGTTCGGCTACTCGAAGAAGTTCTGAGCCCGCTGGGCTTCGGAACCGTACTGGGGCGCCGCAACGGGGCGGCGCCCTTTTCCAATGCCGGGAGGTTGACAAGGTAGACGGATGTCTCCTATTCGGTTGGAATGGAGCATCCGAAGCAATCACCCGAGCCGCCCCGGTGGGTCGAGCGGCGGGCCAAGCTGTTCGAGGCCGGCGAGTACCCCGACAAGGGTCTGAGCGTGACTCCCGAGGACCTGGTGCGCCTGGCCGCGGCGTTCGATGGTCCGGTGCCGATGCTGGTCGAGCACGCCGAGTCGCCGCTGCACCTGGGCGAGCTGTGCTCGGTGGAGGCGGTGGGCGCGGAGCTGTTCGGCACGGTGCGTCTGACGGAGGAGGCCGACCGCCTAGTGAGGCGCTCCGGTGCGGCCTCGCTGTCGGTGGCGCTGAGTTCGGACGCGTCGCGCATCGTGGAGGTCTCTCTGGTGCGGAAGCCTCGCGTTCCGGACGCCCGCCTGTTCGGGGGCGGGCCCGTGTTCCACGCGGAATGGCCCGGATCGCCGCTGGCGCCGGACGCGAGTCGGCTGCTGGACCGCCTGCAGAGCGAGGGGCGGCTCTCGCCGGCGCAGAGGCCGTTCGCCGAGGCGCTGTTGGCGTGCGGCGACCGCGTGCCGTTCGACGGGGCCTCGGCGCCCGTGGCGGCGCTGGCCCGCGCGCTGCTCGAGCGGCAGCCTCCGTCGGCGCTGTTCGCCGAGGTGGCACCGGCGCGGGCCGCCGACGACTCCAACCTGCTCCTGCCCGAGGAGGAGGCGTTCTACCGCCGCTACTTCCCGGACGTGGAGCTTTCCGAGATCGCCCGCCGCCGGGTTCGGTGAGCGGCGCGAAACCCAGCGAGGATTCCTATGGCAGCACTCAACAAACCGTACGAGGCGTTCGAGCGCCCCGGCATCGTCGTGTCGATGAAGATGTCCAACACCAAGCTGTACAAGGGCGGGATGGTCGCCGTGGGCGGCGCCGGCTGGGCCACGGCCCTCTCGCCGAACACCTCCGGCCTGAAGTTCGTGGGGGTCGCCAACGAGACCGTCGACAACACCAACGGCAACAACGGGGAGCGGTCGGTGGCCGTGACCAAGGCCGGCACGTTCGTGTTCAAGGCCTCCGGCTTCGCGCCGTCCCAAGCCGACATCGGCAAGGAGGCGTACGCGGCCTCCGACTGGGAGGTCCAGAACTCCGCCACCGGCCTGCCCAACGGCTACAAGGTGGGCACGATCGTCGCGATCGAGACCACGGCGTCCGGCGAGGCCGGCGTGCGTGTGAGGATCGACAACCACACGGTGTGAGGAGGACCGCATGGCACTGACCCGATCCGACATCCCCGACCTGCTGCTGCCCGGCCTGAAGGCCGAGTTCGAGCAGGCCTATCGCAGCGAGCTGGACCACAGCGTGGCCGACCGGCTGGCCACCGTGGTGCAGACCACCATGCCCGTGCAGCGCTACGCTTGGCTGGGAGCCGTTCCGGCGATGCGCGAGTTCGTGGACGAGCGGCGCCCGGCCGGGCTGTCGTCGTACGCCGTCACCATCGAGGACAAGGTGTACGAGTCCAGCATCGCCGTAGACCGCAAGGCCATCGAGGACGACCAGCTGGACCTGATCCGCCTGCGGGTGCGCGACCTGGCGCACCGGGTGGCCACCCACCGGCACCAGATCGTGGTGGAGGCGCTGGCGGCGGGGTTCGCCTCGGCCGGCTACGACGGCCAGCCGCTGTTCAGCGCGAGCCACCCGGTGGCGGGCGGAACCTACTCGAACCGCGGCACGCAGGCGCTGAGCGCAGCCAGCCTCGCGGACGCCTTCACCGCCATGATGGGCGTGCCCGACGACGGCGGAACGCCGCTGGGCATCGTGCCCGACACGCTGGTGGTCGGCCCGAAGCTGTACTGGACCGCGCTGGAGCTGGTGGAGAGCCCCGTGGTGGTGTACAAGCCGAACGCCACCGACACGGTGCCGCCGACCGACTACCTGAACGCCTTGCAAGGTCGCTTGCGCGTGGTGGCCACGCCGTTCCTGACCGGCTCGGCGGACGACTACTGGTTCCTGCTGGACACCAAGCGGCCGATCCGAGCCGTGATCCTGCAGCAGCGCGGCGACGTGCCCGTCGAGTTCTCCGCGCTGGAGGCGTCCTCCGGCAGCGAGGCCGCGTGGATGCGGGACCGGTACTACTACGGGGTGAGGGCCCGCTACGCGGTCGGCTACGGGCTGTGGCAGACCGCCTACGGATCGATTCTGTGACGCGGCGCGGGGTCCCTTCGGGGGCCCCTGCTCCCGGAGAGGAGGCTTCTGTGGATTGGTCGCAGCTGGTGGCGGTGCTGGCCACGTTCGTGGCGTCGTCGTTCGCCCTGGTGCGCTTCAGCCTCGTGCAGCAGAGGCAGGTGGCGGACCGCTTCGTGGGCTTTCTGGAAGAGATGGTGAGGCGGCAGGAGGAGGCGCAGGCCTCGTTCACTCCGGCGTTGCGCGAGCTGGCGGACTCGGTGCGCCGCAACACCGAGGTGCTGGAGAGGATGCGGGAGAGGACCCCCCGCCGCTGAGGGCAGGAGGATGCGCAGGGCGGTTCGGGCGGCTGATGGGAAGAACCGCCGCTGCGCTCCGATCACACTATTCCGCCCGGCCGGGCGCGGGACACCCCGTAACATTGCGGAATCTTTCGACGTGCAGAACAGGACTGCGCGCCGGCGTTGGCGAAATCGGAAGCAGAATGGCCAAGGCGAAGATCCACCGCGCGGAGTACCTCGACCGCGTTCTGGGCTGCTGGACCGGCAAGAGCATCGGCGGCACCCTCGGCGGACCCTACGAGGGGCGAACCGACCTGCTCGACGTGCAGGGCTTCGCCACCGAGCCGGGCGAGCCGCTACCCAACGACGACCTGGACCTCCAGCTGGTCTGGCTGAAGGCGCTGGAGGAGCGCGGACCGAAGGGCGTCGACGCCGCCGCGCTCGGCGAGTACTGGCTGAACTACATTCCCCCTCCCTGGAACGAGTACGGCATCGGCAAGGCCAACCTGCGCGCAGGGCTTCCCGCGCCGCTCAGCGGCAGCGTGGACAACCGTTGGAAGCACTCGAACGGCGCCTGGATCCGATCCGAGATCTGGGCCTGCGTGGCCCCCGCGTGCCCGGATCTGGCGGCCCGGCTGGCGTGGGAGGACGCCGCGGTGGACCACGGCGACGGCGAGGGGACATACGCCGAGATGTTCACCGCGTCGGTGCAGAGCGCGGCGTTCGCCGTGCAGGACCGCGACGAGCTGCTGCGCATCGGGCTTTCGAAGATCCCCGAGGACTGCCGCACCGCCCGCGCCGTTCGACTGGCGATGGCCTGCCACCGCCAGGGCTTGGACTGGAGGGAGGCGCGGCGTCGCGTGGTGGAGGACAGCGCCGACCTCGGCTGGTTCATGGCTCCCGCCAACGTGGCGTTCGTGGTGATCGGCTGGCTGTACGGAGAGGGGGACTTCCGCCGATCGCTGTGCCTGGCCGTGTCCTGCGGCGACGACACCGACTGCACCGGCGCTACCCTGGGAGCAATCTTGGGAATCCTGCACGGGCGCTCCGGACTGCCGGAGAACTGGGTGCGCCACGTCGGCGACCGCATCCTGACGATCGCCATCGACCGGGGCTCCGGCTGGGATTGGCCGAACACCCTGCAGGAGCTCACGAGCCGCGTGGCGGACATGGCCCCGGTGGTGCTCGGCGCGCACAGGGCGCCGGTGGAGCTGACCGACGGACCCACCGACTGGGCAGGGCTGCCGGAGCTGGCGGGTAGCCGAGGCGTGGCGGACCTGTGGGAGCGCAGCGGCTACGCCCTGCGGGCCGACCTGGTGCGTGCGCTGGTCGAGGTGGACTTGCTGCAGGAGCCGAGGGTGGCGCCCGGCCACCCGTTCCCCGTGCGGGTCGTGCTGAGGAACCGCATGCCCGACTCCCGCGTGGAGACGCTGCGCTGGATCCTGCCGGCGGGCTGGGATGCCTCGCCCGCCCCGACCGTGGACACCCTCCTGGAACCGTACGCGACGGCCCGCTGCGACTTCACCCTTCTGCCCGGACCGATGGATGCTTCGCGGGTGCGCGTGGTGCTGGAGGTGTCCGCGGCGGGCAGGCCCACCGTCGGCCTGCTGTCCGTTCCGCTGCTTCGGGCACGCTAGAGGGCTGAAGATGGTCGGATGGCTGGCGGTCGGTTTGCTCGCCCTCTCCTCGCCGGGGGATGGCGCGCAGGACGTCCGCGGGCTGTTGGCCAGGGGACAGGCGAACCTGCGTCAGGCCCGCACCGTGGTGGGCCTGTTCGGGCCAAAGGGGGCCAAGACCCTCCAGCCGTTCGAGCTGATCAAACCCGCGTCGTTCTACGCCAGGTGGCGGGGCTACGAGGTGTACCACAACGGAGAGCGGGGGATGCAGTACGTGTACGACCCCAAGCGCAACGTGTACATGGCTTACGAGAGCCGAACGCCCCGCGTGGACCTCGTGCTGTTCGGCTACCAGGGCTTCTTCGGTCCAGACCCGGCGATGCAGGCCTTGCATCCGGCCGGGCGCCGCGTGCGCTTCGACGGGCGCGAGTGCCTCCAGGCGCGGGTCAGGGGCCTGAACTCCGCCACGGACGTGTTCCTCGATCCGGGGTCCGGCTTGGTCGCTGGTTGGAGCCTGCGAACCGGCGGGCGGACCGTGGTGATGGTCTACCGCGACGTGGCGCTGGGCGCTCCCGTGCCGCAAGCGCACCGGGCGTGGACCCCGCCGCGAGGCGCCAGGCGTACGGAGCTTCCGTTCCCGGGGCCGGAGCAAGCCGAAGTTGGAAAAGGGAGGTAGGAAGGTGGAGCGGGCGATGGGAATCGAACCCACGTAGCCAGCTTGGAAGGCTGGAGCTTTACCATTAAGCTACGCCCGCACCCGCTCCATTGTACCATCCGCGCTCAGGCGAGGGGAACCTCCTTGCCCTGCCTCGCGCTCTCCTTGGCCGCGTCGATGATGCGGCAGGCGTCGGCCGCGATCTCGGGGTGCAGGATTCCGCCGGGGCAATGGCCCGTCTGCATGCACCTCACGAAGTACTCCGCCGGGCTGTCGATCGACAGAGCCGGGCTCTCGTGATGGACCTCCTCCTGGCCTGCGCGGAACAGCACGACGTCGTTTCCGTACACGCCCAAGGTCCCTTCCTTGCCGTGCACCACCGGGTTGGCGCTGCGGTCGAACCCGAACGTCGCCCAGGTCCCTTCGAGCACGCAGGTGAGCTTGGGGTAGCGGAGCACCACGATCGCGTGGTCGTCCGGCACCTCGTAGTCCTTGGTGTAGTTGTCGCGCACCGCGTACACGCTCTGCGGCAGGCCGAAGTACCACCGGCACAGCACCGCGCCGTAGCCGCAGAAGTCCGCCAGCGCGCCGGCGCCGTTCAGCTTCTCGTCGTACAGCCAGGCGACGAACCACGGATCGCAGCCGATCTCCTTGGGGCCGTGGTGGCCGTTGCGGTACCGCAGATGGAACGTCTTGCCGACCAGACCCTGATCCAGCAGGCGCTTCAGCTCGTGCAGCCAGGGGCTCCAGGCCAGCGGCCAGTTGATCATCAGCGGCTTCTGGGCCTTGCGCCACGCCTCGAGCATCCTCTGGGCGTCGGCGTAGCTCGCCGCCATCGGCTTCTCGACCATGCACGGGATGCCCTTGCCAAGCGCCTCCACGGCGATCTCCGACGATTCCACGTTGTTGCTCGTGACCACTAAGGCGTCGAGGTCCTCCACGTCGAGCATCTCGCGCCAAGACTCGTAACGCCTCTGGAACTTCGGGCCGTGCTGCTCCATCAGCGGGGTGTTGTCGGCGACGGCCACCAGCTGCGCGTCGGGCACCTTCTGCCAGCTCGCGATGAGTCCTCCCACGTGCCCGTGCGTGAGGCCGGCCACTCCGATCCGAATGCTGTCGCTCATCAGGGTCCTCCTTCCTCGGGCCGCTTCTGTCGCGTGCCCTTCCCCTTCTCCTTTCGCACGCGGGAGGCCGGATTCCTGCGCAGGGCCGTCCGGAGGAGGTCCCGCCTTCTTCGCGTGTCCTTAACATACGTGCGGAAACATGGGTGCGGAACAGGATGCTTGGGCCGATCGCGTGCGCGACACCGGTCTGCCGAAAGGAGTGAACGCTGCGGGGCGGAGCGGGTATCCGCCCCCGTTTTTTCCACCGGGGTAGATTCCTCCATCCATGGGGCGAGCCAGGCCCGACCGGGGCGACATCGAGGAATGGGCCGACCTGTACGGCTCCGCGGGCGAGCACGCCGCGTGGCACGCCGTGGAGGAGGCGTTCCGCCGCGACGACCTGGAGGCGGCCCACGAGCTGGCGCTCGGCCTCGGGGCGGGAGCAGCGGGCGCCTGGCTCGGCCTGTTCCGGTCAATCGAGGCCGAGGCGCTCACCCGCCGCCAGTCGGTCCGCAAGCTGCTGGAGCCGGACCTGGAGCTGGAGTACATCGACGCCGAGGTCGGCGGGCTCGCCAGCCGATTGGCCGCGTGGACCCGCGAGGCCTGTTGGGAGGCGGCTCGGCGGCTCGCGTTCGATTCGTTGCCGCCGCTGCTGGTGACCGTTCTGTCCGACGAGGCGGACGCGCCCTGGGTGCCGCTCCGAAACGGGTACTGCGAGCCGAAGACCGGGTTCTTCAAGGTTTGCCTTCCCGCCTACCTGGTGGATGATCCCCGGGAGTTCCAGTCGGCCGTGCGGCACGAGGTGGCGCACGCCCTGTGTCTGGACGCCGCCGGAGGGCGGTTGCCGGCGTGGCTGGAGGAGGCGGCCTCGATGGTGATCGGCGACGAGTGCGACCCTCGCACCCCCCGTCGCTTCGCCGATGGCCGCTGGCGGTGGCTGGATCCGTGGCGCTTGGAGGAGGCCTTCGGGGAGGACCGCGAGACGGCCGAGGGGCGCGAGATCGTGCACCGCGCCTACGAGCAGTCCGGCGTGCTCGGGACGGTGCTGGCCAGGCGATTCGGCGAGGCGGCACTGGGGGAGATCGCCCGCAGGACGGGGAGGACGGGATTTCTGCGGGAGCTGCTGGCGCGGCTCACCGGGCTGGGCCCCGAGGAGCCTGCGCTGAGATCGGTGTGCGGATGGGGCGTTCGGAGGCTGTTCCGAGAAGGATGGAAATGGTGCGTGCAGGGAGAGTAGAACAGGGGAAGGCCGCCTCGGGCGGCGATGTGCGGCGATGAGGCATCTGCCGAAGATCGTTTACGAGAAGGTCGGCCCGTACCACATTCGGGTGGTCGAGGCTCGCGTCGTGCCCAAGGAGGGCGGGGAGTACTCGGCGCTGGCCGTGGTGATCGACGGGCCGGAGGGCCGGTTCTGGCCCGTGCACTCGGTGCTGACCACGCGCAAGGAGGACGACTACGAGGCCCAGGAGGCCTTGGAGTGGGCGTTCGGGATCGCCGTGCAGGCGCTCTCCTCGTTCCCGCACTGCCTGGACCTGCTGCCCGCCTCGGAGGAGGGGGAGGAGGTCCTGCCCTTCCTGAAGTCCGTGCTCGACGCGCCGCTGGTGGGTGGGCTGGTGGTGGTCGACGGTCGGCGGTTCGCCCGGGTCTGCCGCGACGCGTTCCGCACCGCGCCCCCCTCGAGCCTCACCGACTTTCCCAACGACCTGCTGGAGATCCTGATGGCCCAGAACGACGAGAGCCTCGCCGGCATGGGCCTGGCGAGGCTCGATCTGCGCGAGAAGGACCTGCCCTGCGCGTCGGAGCAGGCGGAGCTGAACTGAATCAGCCCCGCTGCTCGGTCTGGATCTCCACTTCCTGCTCCTTGTCGCCGCGGCGGAAGCGGACCTTCACCTTATCTCCGGGCTTCACGGCCATCATCGCCTGCTGGAGGTCCTCCAAGGAGGTCAGCTTCTTTCCGGCGAACTCGAGGATCACGTCCCCGGCCTTGAACCCGGCGCGCTCGGCCGGTGACCCCGGGGAGGCCCCCATCAGCACCACGCCCTCCGTCTGGCCGGTCATGTCGGGGATGAACCCGATGCGCACGCGCCGCGCCGAATCCCGCGGCGAGCCCTGCCGGTCGCCGGCGCGGTTGCCCACGATGCTCTGCGGGTTGAACGGCAGCTTCAAAGGCCGTGCGTCGATCTGCTGGACCACGTTCGCGACGATCGACGCGACCTGGGCAAGGCCCTGCGTGTTGATCAGGTCGAACACGTCGCCCTCGTTGTGGTACTGCGGGTGGATTCCCGTGAAGAAGAACAGCACCGGCACGTTGCGGGCCGCGAACGAATAGTGGTCGGAGTCCGCGCGGGTCTGGGGAGAGTACTGCGGCTTGATGCCCGGCATCGGCACCTTCTGCAGGATCTCCTGCCACGCCGGCGACGTGGAAGTGCCATAGATCTCCAGCCGGCCGTCCCGCAGACGTCCGATCATGTCCAGGTTGATCATCGCCGAGGTGCGCTCCAGCTTGTCGGGGAACGCCTTGGCCCAAGCCTGCGAGCCGAGCAGCCCCAGCTCCTCGCCCTGGTACAGCTGGAACACGATCGTCCGCCGGTTGCCTCCGTTGGTGGCGAAGTACTTGGCGATGCCCAGCACGCCCGCCGTGCCGCTGGCGTTGTCGTCGGCGCCGTAGTGGATCTCGCTGGACCCGCTGGTCGATCCGACCTCGCCGCGGCCGATGTGGTCGTAGTGCGCGCCGACGATGATCAGCTCGTTCTTCAGCTGCGGGTCGTTTCCGGGCAGGTACCCGATGACGTTCCGGCCCATGCCGGTGTTCTGCACCAGCTCGGTTCGGACGGACACCGTCGCGTTCAGCTCCCGGGGCTCGGGGTGCGCCGCGGTTCGGGCGGCGTCGGCGTCGAACCCGGTCGCCTCCTTGAGCCAAGCCGAGGTCACGGCGGCGGCCACGAAGCCCTCGAGCTGTCCGATCCCTTGGCCGCGGGTGTACTGAGGAAGCTCCGGATCGTTCGGCCGAGCCTTTCCCACCACCAGCAGACCGTTGGCTCCCGCCGATCGGGCGATGGCCGCCTTCTCGGCGTTCGACACCGCCCGGTACCCTGCCGGCGAGCCGCGGAGCACCACCGCCACCTTGCCGCGCAGGTCGGCGCCGCGGTAGTCGTCGTAGGCCTCGTCGTTCAGTCCGTAGCCCATGAACACGAGCGGGCCCTGCACCGTGACCTTGGCGGCCGAGTTCACAAGCGGTCGGAAGTCGCGGTCGATCTTGGCCTCCACCGTCCGGCCGTCCGGGGTCGTGACGCGCAGGGAGTTGTCCTCTCCCGCCTTAAAGCCGAAGGTGACCGGGAAGTGGTGGAAGTAGGTGCCGTCGTCCCCGCCCGGCTTCACGCCCATCGCCTTCAGCTGGGCGGCGATGTAATCGCCCGCCATCGTTCCGCCCGGAGACAGCGTGAGGCGACCCTCGTATTTGGCGGACGCGAGCTCCCTGTTGTGGGGAGCGACGTCCTCGACGGCGATGGTCGCGCCGCCGGAGGAGGCGACGGACAGGAGAGCGATCAGCGCGTGGAGAGCCATAGGGTTGCCGCCTTGTGCCGGAACAGCAACCCTACTTTACACCGTTCAGCGCGTCCGATAGGCGCGGAGGTCCTGAATCAGCGGGCATCCTCGCGCCTCCAGGACGTCCAATCGGATCCGGCTGGTGCGGACCGGCTCGATGCGCAGCAGCCGCTTGGCCCCCACGGTGGTGCCCTCGGCGACGGTCCTCCAAGCGTGCCCGTCCCATGCGGCAACGGTGAAGCGGGCGACCCGCTGGCCCAGACGGATCGGCTCGCGGATCTCCACGCAGTCGATCTCGCGCTCCCGTCCGAGGTCCGCCTCCAGCCAGCCGGAGCGCGTGCGCTCCCCCGCCGCCCAGAAGGTGTTGGTGTCTCCGTCTACGGCCTTGTCCGGGCCGAACGCCTCGCGGTCCTTCCACACGCTGCTCGCCGAGGCCTTGGCCCCCCGGAGGAGGTTGGTGCGGAACATGCGGCGGATGCGCCTTCCGAACTCCTGCAGCGAGGCCACGTCGGGGTCGGCCAGCAGGCCGCGTCGGTCCGGCGGCACGTTCAGCAGCAGCGACGCGTTTCTCCCCACCGACTTGAAGTACAGCTCCACCAGCTGGTCCGGAGTCTTGACCTTGTCGTCCTCCTCGGCGTGGTAGAACCAGCCCGGGCGGATCGACACGTCGCACTCGCCGGGCACCCAGGCCGACCCGTCGGGATGGCCCTCGGTCTGCCCGGGGTTTGGCTGGCCGATGGTCATGCGCGACGGCTCCAGCAGGCTCCAGTTGGTTTCGTTGGCCACCCCGCTCTCGTTGCCGATCCATCGGACGTCTGGCCCGGCGTCGCTGAACATCACCGCCCGCGGCTGCAGCTTGCGCACGGTGGCGCGGATCCGCTCCCAGTCGTACTCCTGCTGCTTGCCGTTCGGCCCCTCGCCGCACGCGCCGTCGAACCACACCTCCGCGATCGGCCCGTACTGGGTCAGCAGCTCCGTGAGCTGGCCAATGTAGAAGTCGTTGTAAGGCTTGCCCTGGCCGTAGGTCGGCTCGTGGCGGTCCCAGGGCGAGAGGTACACGCCGAACCGAAGGCCCGCCCGTCGGCAGGCGTCGGCCACCTCGCGGACCACGTCGCCCTTGCCGCCCCTCCACGGGCTGCTGGCCACGGAGTGCCGGGTGAGCTTGCTGGGCCACAGGCAGAAGCCGTCATGGTGCTTCGCGGTCAGGATCACGGTCTTGAAGCCCGCGGCCTTGAACGCCGCCATCCACTGGTCCGGGTCGAAGTCCGTCGGGTTGAACAGCTTGGGGTCCTCGGTGCCGTCGCCCCACTCGCGGCCGGTGAAGGTGTTCATGCCGAAGTGCACGAACGCGTACGTCTCCCACCGATGCCAGGCGAGCTGCCGGGGGCTGGGAACGGGCGGCACCGGCTCCGGCTCGATCGCGCCGGGTTGCATCGCTGCGAAAAGGAACATCGCCATCATTCTGTCAGTCCTCTAAGCCGTCGTCCAAGCGCAGCATGAAGCGCTCCTTGAAGTAGTTCTTCACGTGCTGTGCGTGCTCGTCCGGAATCTCCCTCGGGAACGGCAGCATCGCCGGCGAGGCGATGTACCGCCGGATGTACTCCTGGATGAACCTCCCGGAAATCTCCAGGCCCTCGGCGCTGCACAGTTCGAACACGTCGCCGTCGGTGTGCCCGTAGATGTTGTTGGCTCCGGCTCGGCCGAACGACACCGCGGGCACGCCGGCGTCCGAGAGCGGCGCGTTGTCCGAGCTGTAGCAAGCCTCGTGGACCGTGTAGAACGGCCCGCTCTCCGCCGCGAGCAGTCTCACGGCCGCCCCGAGGTCCCTCGGTCCGGTGATCCAAGCGCCGTTGCTGGCGAGCAGCGCTCCCTGCACGTCGATGTTCACCACCAGCCGGTGGCGGTCCAGCTCCGTCTTGCCGCCGGTGCCGACGAAATCCTTGTCCTTCTTGAGCTGCTTGTCGTCTTTGCGCAGCCTCTTGGCGTAGTGGATGCTGCCCCGCAGGCCCTGCTCCTCGCCGGAGAAGGCGATGAAGCGCAGCGTGCGGCGCGACCCCAGCTGGCGGAACACCCTGGCCAGCTCCCACACCACGGCGGTTCCCGCGGCGTTGTCCAGCGTTCCCGGGCCGTCGTAGGTGCTGTCCATGTGCCCGCACACCACGACGATCTCGTCCGGGTGCGTGGTGCCCGGCAGCTCCGCCATCACGTTGTACGCCTGCGACTCGCGGTAGGTCGAACGCAGGGACAGCCTCGCGGTCCTTCCCCGGTAGTTCAGCAGCCGCTCGGCCACGTCGTGCCGCACGCGCACCGCGGGCAGGGTTCCGAAGCGTCGCCTCGCCTCGTGGCCGATGTTGTGCCGCCGGGGGTTCAGGCCCGCGATGGTCTCCAGAACCACCACGCCGGCGGGGTTCCACCGCCGCAGCGCCTCCATCTTCCGCCCCAGCTCGGCGTTGAGCAGCAGGATCGCGCCCCGGCAGTGCTCGCCGAGGCTGCACTCCTCGCCGCCCTCCACGAACACCAGCGGACCGGAGACCCCGTCGGGGGCGTCCTCGGAACCGAGCAGACCCTCGCAGGGGACCTCGCCCAGACCGTCCACCTCGAGCCGCTCGTCGGAGACCTCGTACAGGTCGATGGGGAAGGGATCGAGCCGGGCATCGTCGTAGCCGTAGGAGGCGATCTCGTCGCGCAGGATCTCCGCCGCGCGGCGCTCGTTGTCCGTGCCTGCGAAGCGGGATCCGACCTCCACGGTGAGCCTTCGCACGATCTCCAGGGCGCGCTGTCCGTCGAACTGCATGGCGCCAGCCTACCCCTGGGCCTGGGGCGCGGCTACCCTGGCCTTCCGAGAAGGAACCGGATCAGCCCGTAGAGCAGGAACGAGCCGAGAACCGCAACCACCGCTCGGTTCATACCGGGAGTATCGAGCGACAGGCGCAGACGGCGCGCCCAAGCCCAGAACGCCAGCCAAGCTCCGACCGTGGCCAAGGCGTACAGCGGAGGCCCGAACGGGTGGGCCCGGAACGCCTCCGCCAACCGGCCGTGCAGGGTGGCCGACACGCTGGTGGTCAGTCCGCAGCCGGGGCAAGGGCGCCGCAGCAGCTCCATGACCGAACACGCCGGCAACCGCAGCTGCTCGTGGGTACCGTGTCCCTCGGGCGACGGGACCATCCAGGCGCCGAGGAGCGAGCCGACAAGCCAAGCGAGGAACGCCGCGAGCTGCGGCCAGACCTCCCTGCGCGACGCGACGGGGCGCAACCGGATCCAAGGTCCGCGCGGCAGCCACCGGCGCGCTTCAGCGGGCCAGGGCATCCTCGGGGATCACGATCTCCGGCTCGAGCGTCGACGCCCCGCAGCGCGCCAGCCCGACCACGTTCCCGTTGAGGTCGCACACTGCGGCGTGCGGGCTGGGGTCCCTTAGACGCATCGGCACCGGGTTGCCGTTGCGGAACAGGCGGAGCTGAGGTTCCGTCAGGCGCGGCATCGGAAGGTCCAGGGCCTCGGACAGCGGGATCAGCGCGTCGGGGGTCACCTTCTCCGGAGGAATCGCCTGCGACACGTCGAACCGGCCGGCCTGGGTTCGCCTCAGCTCCACCACGTGCGCGCCGCACCCGACGGCCTGACCGAGGTCGTGCACGAGCGTGCGCACGTAGGTTCCGCCGGAGCAGACGACCGCGATCTTGGCCCGGTCGGGCGGCAGCACCTCCACGTCCAGCGCGTCGATCCACACCTCGCGCTCCTCGCGCTCCACCTCGACGCCTTGGCGGGCGTAGGCGTACAGCGGCTTGCCGTCCTTCTTCACCGCGCTGAACATCGGCGGCAGCTGGCGGACCGCCCCCACGAACCGCTCGCCGACCTCCCCGATGCGGGCCTCGAGGTCGTCGGGCACGGGCCTCTCCTCGGTCGGCTCGCCCTCCAGGTCGTAGGTGGTGGTGGCGACGCCGAACCGGGCGATCCCTTCGTAGCGCTTCGGCTCAAGGGACAGGTAGTTCAGGAACCGCGTGGCGTGCCCGACGGCGACCACCAGCAGGCCGGTCGCGATCGGGTCGAGCGTGCCGGCGTGGCCCACGCGCCTGGTGCCGAGCGCGCGGCGCACCCGGCTGACCACGTCGTGGGAGGTGATCCCGGCGGGTTTGTCGATCAACAGGATTCCAAGCACTTCTGAAGCTCCGGACGCAGGCGTGCGAGCGCGTCCTCCTCGGTGCCCTCCACCGAGCATCCCGCGGCGTTGCGGTGCCCCCCGCCGCCCAGGGCGCGGGCGACGGCCGCCACGTCGTAGCCCTCCTTCGAGCGGAGGCTGATCCGCCAGCGGCCCGGGGTGTGCTCGCGCAGCAGCGCCGCGATCTGCACCGTCTCGATGCACAGCAGGTGGTTCACGAAGCCCTCGGTCGCCTCGTCGGTGGAGTCGGTCAGCTCGAAGTCCTTGTGCTCGAGCGTCGCGTAGCACAGGCGGTCGTCCATCTCGAGCTGCATCTTCGCCAGCATGATGCCGAGCAGCCGGACGAAGCTGACGGGCTTGCTTTCGAACACGTGGCTGTTGATCGACGCGATGTCGCCGCCCAGCTCCAGCAGCTTCGCACCCAGGTGCAGGGCCTCGGGCGTGGTGTTCCGGAAGCGGAAGCCGCCGGTATCGGTGACGATGCCGGTGAGCAGGCACTGCGCGGTGTCGGAGTCGATGTGCGCGCGGACGTCGAGCAGGAACCGCGTCATCAGCACCGCCGTGGCGGGCGCCGAAGGATCAACGAGGCGCAAGTCCCCGGCCTCCTCATGGGGCACGTGGTGGTCGATCACGGCGATCTGGCGGCAGCCCGCGAAGTACGGGGCCGCGTCGCCGAGGCGCTCGACCGACTCCAGGTCCACCACCACCCCAAGGTCGTGGCCGCACCGCTCGGGAGCGAGCCGCACGCGGTCGATGCCCGGCAAGAACCGCAGGTTGGAGGGGGGAGGGTTGTGGCACACCACGTCGCACGGCTTGCCCAGCGAGTCGAGGAACCGGGCCAAAGCCAAGGCGCTCCCGATGGCGTCGCCGTCGGGGTTCTTGTGGGTGCCGATGAGCACCGCCTTCGCCTTGGAGAGGCGGCTCAGCAAGGCCCGGTGGATCCGCTTCAACCACCCCTCCGAACGTGAGGTCGGATCATCCGCCCGGTATGTTACTCCAAGCGGAGGGCCGATCCCGACCGTTCAAGGCTGGCGCAGCGCTTCCCGGGCCTGTTGGAGCATCAGGAACTCCCCCAGGTTCTCGGCGTTGATCAAGCCGACCGGGATGCCCCCCTCGGTCACCACCAGCAGCCCCCGCGGGTTCGACGAGAGCCGCTCCAGCGCCTTGGACAGCGGCTCGGCCCCCTCGATGTACTCCAAGTTCCGGTCCATGTAGCCGGCCACATAGCCGCCCGGACCGGCCTCCGCCAGACCGCGCACGATCGCATCCCGGCTGAGTACGCCCACCACCTCCGAGCCGGACATCACCGGGAAGTCGGACTGGGTGGTGGAGAGCAGCAGCTCGGCGGCGCGGGCCAGCGTGTCCCCGTGCTGCAGCACCGAGAACCGGGTGAACATCGCCTCCCGCACCGTGCGACCCTCGGTGAGGGCCAGACCCGCCGCCTGTCCCATCTCGGCGCCCGCGCCCACGAACACGAAGAACGCGATGATCATCAGCACGATCTGCCCGGTGAACAAGCCCAGGAACCCGAACAGGATCGCCAGACCCTGGCCGATGGTGCCCGCGATGCGCGTGGCCTTGGCGTGGGGCATGTTCATCGCCAAGATCGCCCGCAGGATTCGGCCGCCGTCCATGGGGAACGCGGGGATCATATTGAACACGGCGAGCATCACGTTGGCCACGAGCAGGTACGGCAGGACCGCGCCCGCCTCGACCGACGCCTGCAGGCTCTCCGGCCGGACGCCCCTCGCCGCCAGCAGGGCCCCCACGACGATCGCGATGGCCACGTTCACCGCCGGGCCGGCCACCGTGATCCAGAACTCCTGCTTGGGCTTCGGGCGGTCGACCAGCATCGCAACCCCGCCGATCGGATACAGCGTGATGTCCTTGATCCGGATCCCGAACTTCTGCGCGGTGAGCGCGTGCCCCAGCTCGTGCAGCAGCACGCACCCGAACAGCGCCAGGATGTTCACCACCGCGTTGGCCTGACCCCTGCTGACGATGCCGATCCAGACGAGCAGCAGAAAGAACGAGAAGTGCAGACGGATCGGAATCCCCCTCACCGTGGCGAGGCGGATCGACCATGGGGATGCGGCTGCGGGTGCACTCATGTTTCGTTGCTGGGTCCTACGTGTCAGGAAGCCTTTCGGACGGGCGATGGGTTCCTGGTCCGGGCCGTTCGTCCACCGCTCCGCGTCGGATCAGTCCAGGGCCTCCTCGCGGAGGCGCACCTCCACGCCGCGGCGGCGGATCTCCTCGAGAAACCGCTCGCCCGTCATCGCTTTCTCGTAAGCGTGGCAGCCAGGCCCGATGCCGCCCTTGGCGATCTCCTCGGCGACGATCGCCGAGGAGAACCCGGTGAGCCGCTCCATCGCCGAGAAGCCGGTGGAGTCGTCGTGGTAGTCCAGGATGTCGGCCTGCAGGCGCACGCGCCGGCCGGCCCTCCGGCCCTCGGCCACGGCCCGCACCACCACCAGGTCCTTGTCCTCCGGGTCCTCCAGCGCCGTCTGCATCAGCCGGTGGAACACCTCGCGCGGCCGGACCAGGGCGCCGTCCACCTCGATCGGCTCCAGGCCCCAGAACCCGAAGTCCTTGAACACGCGCATCAGCGCGCAGTGGCCCGGGTAGCGCACCGTCTTGTACTCATAGTTGCGCACGCGCCCGCGGTGCGTGTACGGCGCGGTGCTGGTTCCTCCGGAGGTGGTGAACGCCTCCATCCGACCGAGGCCCTCCACCTCCAGCTCCTCCAGCTCGTCCAGCGTGTCGATCACCACCACCTCGCCGTCGCGCAGGGCCACCGTCTCGTCGGTGTACTCGCCGACCAGCCCTTCGATGCTGAACACCAGCTTGTAGCCGAACGGCGGTTTCGGGTGCTGGGGCAGCCCCCCGCAGTACAGCCGCACGGTGTCGGCCTCGTCCAGCCGCTCCAGGAACAGGTTGCCCAGGCTGTTCACCAGACCCGGAGCGAGGCCCGTGTCCGGCACCAGCGCGATGCCGAGCTTCTTCGCCTCGGCGTCCCGCTCCAGCAGGTGCAGCGTGTCGGCGGTGTCGTTTCCCATGTCCACCATGCTGGTGCGGGTCTCGAACGCGGCGTCCCACACCTGGGGCTGCAGGAAGTACGGCACGGCGCTGATCAGCACGTCGGCCTCGGAGAGCAGGCTTCGGAGGGACGCGGGGTCGGTCGCGTCCGCCTGCGCAGGCCGGGCGACGTCGGACCCGACCAGCGCGTTCACGCGCTCAGCCGCCCGCGTGGCGGCCTCCGGGTCCACGTCGGCCAGCACCAGGCTGGACGGCTCGCCGAACCGCGCGACGTCGTAGGCGGCCGCTGTGCCCTGCATGCCCGATCCGAGAATGGCGTAGCGTGTCATGGCGCAACGGCGATGTTACCGGAAGGCGCCTGCGCGGCCTCCGGCATCGTCGCCCCGCGGAACTGCCGGTCTGCGAGCATCGGAACGACGAACAGGAACATCGCGGCGCCCATCATCAGGAACATCGCCTCGGGCCCGAACCGCGCCACCAGTAACCCGGCCGCGCTCATGCCAAGCGGCATCGCCGCGAACGACGCCATCGCGAACACGCTGTTCACCCTTCCGCGGAAGGCGTCCGGCAGGATCAGCTGGATGTAGGTGTTCATCGGCAGCCAAGCCAGGGGCAGAACGATGCCCGCGAGGAAGTTCCAGCTCCAGAAGGCCCAGAACGTCGGGCTGAACGCCATGGCGACGATCGTCAGGCCGCATCCGGCTGTTCCGAGCACCTGCGCGATCCCGGGCCGACGCACCTTCAGCCTGCCCACCAGCACGCTGCCCAGCACCATGCCCAGCATGAACCCTCCCTCGAACGCCGCGAGCACCCAGTACTGCCCCGGAGCCAAGACCCGGCCGACCGGCCCGGCCAAGGGGCCGCACAAAGGCACGGCTCCCAGCGCCGCCTTCAGCCCGGCGAGGGTCCACCCAGCCTCGGGGCTGACGGGCACGCCGAACCACTCCGTGTTCACCGTGACGTACACCACGAAGAACGGCGCCACCGCCAGGTTGACGAGGAAGCCGATCGCCAGCACCAGCGCCAACACCCGATCCCCCCGAACGAGGCGCAGTCCCTCGGCGAACTCGCGCCACGCGCTGGCCGCGGGCTTGTCGCGCTCGGGAAGGATGCGCGGCAGCCGCGCCACGAACCACGCCGAGGCCAGGAACGAGGCCGCGTTCACCAGCACGGCGGTCAGGAAGAACGCGCGGGGGAACAGCTTGTATACGGCCGCCAGCACTCCGCCGCTCAGGCCCACTCCGATCAGCGGCATCACGTTCTGGGTCGCCGAGCTGAGCGAGTTCGCCTGCAGCAGGAGGTTGGGCGGCACCAGCGCGGGGATCGCCGCCGACTTGGCGGGCATGAAGAACGTGGCCACGAGCGACAGCAGGAACGCCGCGGGCATGAGCACCTCCACGGGGGGTTCCGGGTCCACCATTAGCCAGGCGGCCAGGGCCAGCAGCAGCGCCGCGCTCGCGAGGTCGCTGGCGAGCATCACCCAGCGGCGGTCCAGACGGTCGGCCAGCACGCCGGCGTACGGTCCGAACAGCAGGAACGGGATCGCCTGCAGCGCTCCGACATAGCCGACCATCGCGGGGTCTCCCGTGATCTGGTTCACCATGAACACGAAGATCAGGTAGTAGAACGCGTCGCCGAACTGGCTGATCGCCTGGCCGAGCCACAGGCGGCGGAACGCTGGGATCGAGAGGACTTCGCGATAGATCATGGACCTTCCAAGGGGACGGGGCGCGCGGAGCGCGGAGCGCCGAGACGTCGAGGCGTCGGGGAAGGTCAACGGAGGATCATCGCCGCTCATTGTAGCACGGCCGGGCGCGGGGCGGCGATCCCGGGGGCTCGGGTACAGTCCCGGCATGTTCGCTGTGGTGTTCCCCGGCCAAGGTTCCCAGCGGCCGGGCATGGGGCGCGAGCTGCACGACGCGTTCGCATCGGCCCGGGCGGTGTTCGACGAGGTGTCCGCGGCGATCGGCTCCGACGTTCGGAAGGTGTGCTTCGAGCTGGATGAGGACACCCTGAGACAGACGCAGAACGCCCAGATCGCGCTGTACACGTGCGGCGTGGCCGCCTACGCGGCGTTCCGAGAGGCAGGCGGACCGCAGGCCGACTTGGCGGCGGGGCACAGCATCGGGGAGTACGCAGCGCTGGCAGCCGCCGGGATCGTATCGGTCGCGGACGGAGCCCGTCTGGTGGCGGTGCGCGGGCAGGTGATGGCGGAGAGCGGCCGGGAGCGCCCCGGAGGCATGGCGGCCGTGCTGGGCCTCGAGCGGGAGCGCCTGGAGGAGGTCTGCCGGGAGGCGTCGACCGGCGACGAGGTCGTGGTCATGGCGAACGACAACTGTCCGGGCCAGCTGGTGGTGAGCGGCGACAAGGCGGCCGTTGATCGGGCCTGCGCGCTAGCTACGGAGGCCGGAGCCAAGCGCGCCATCCCGCTCAACGTCAGCGGGGCGTTCCACAGCCCGCTGATGGAGGAGCCGGCCCGGCGCATGGGCGAGGCGCTGCGCACCGTGCGCTTCTCGGCGGGCAACGGAACCCGCGTGGTGGGGAACGTCGAGGCCGATGTGAACGAGGACCCCTCGCGGTGGCCCGAGCTGCTGGAGGCCCAGCTGAGGCGGCCGGTGCGATGGACGGAGAGCGTCCGGCGCATGCTGGCCTTGGGTTTCTCGACGTTCGTGGAGTGTGGGGCCGGGGACGTGCTGACCGGCCTGCTACGGCGCATCGACCGCGACGCCAGAGGCCTGAGGGCGGCCGACCCCGAGACGGTCGCTCAGGCGCTGGCGGCCCTCGCGGGCTAACCGGACGGGGAAGTCTCGAGCAGCCGCTCCCGAAGCAGGATCAGCGCCTGCTGGATCGCTCGGTCGCGCACGCCCTGCCTCGAGTTGCGGAACAGGAAGCGGGCGGAGCGCGCGCCTCCGGGTCCGAACGTGCCGATCCACACGGTGCCGACCGGCTTCTCCTCCGTGCCGCCGTCGGGCCCGGCGATGCCCGTGATCGAGGCGGCGTAGTCGGCGCCCAGCGCGCGTGCCGCCCCTTGGGCCATCGCCTCGGCGCAGGGACCCGAGACCGCTCCGTGCTCGCTCAGCACGCCCTCCGGCACGCCGAGGAGCCGCACCTTCGCGTCGTTCGAGTAGGTCACCAGCCCGCCGAGGAACGCGTCCGAGCTGCCCGGCACGCTGGTGATTCGGTGCCCGAGCCCGCCTCCGGTGCAGCTCTCGGCGACCGCCAGGGTGGCCCGCCGCTCGCGGAGCAGGTCCAGCACGACCTCCTCCAGCGACCGGCTCCCCTCGGCGTACACCGCCGCGCCGAACGCGTCGCGGATCTCCCGCGCCACCGGCTCGAGCATCCGCTCGGCCTCTTGTCGCGTCGGCGCGAACGCGGTCACGCGAAGATGCACCTCCCCGATCTTCGCGTACGGGGCGACGGTGGGGTTCGAACCGTGGATCAGATGCCGGATGCGGTCCTCGATCGCCGCCTCCCCGATGCCGCACACCCTCAGCACGCGCGAGGCGATGGTTCCCCCCTGCGTTCTCCGGGCGAGGTACTCGCGCACGGGGCCCTCCAGCATCGGACCGAACTCTCCTTTCGGCCCGGGGAGAGCGATCACCGTCTTGCCCCCCTTCTCGCAGATCAGCCCGGGCGCCGTGCCGTTCGGGTTGGGCAGCGGGGTCGAGCAGCTCGGCCGCATCGCCTGCCGCAGTTGGGAGCCGACCCACGCCTCGGGCCGGTGCCGGAACAGGTCGCGCAGGTGCGCCTCGATCTCGGGGTCGTGGATCAGCTCGTCGTCCAAGGCGCGGGCGATGCCGTCGCGGGTCAGGTCGTCCTGCGTCGGTCCCAGACCGCCGATGGTGAACACCAGGTCCGAGCGGGAGAGCGCCAGGCGCAGGGCCACGGTCAGTCGGTCCAGGTTGTCTCCCACGGTCTGGCGCCAGAAGTGGGCGATCCCGAACTGGGGCAGCAGCTGGCCGATCTGCTGGGCGTTGGTGTCGACGATCTGGCCGAGGAGGATCTCCGTGCCGACGCTGACGATCTCGGCGGTCATGGCCTATTCTGCCCCGATCGCGGCGAGGTGCCGGCGGGCCGCTCGTTCGGGCGCCGTGAGGTCCAGGACGGCCTCGCGCATCTCGCGCAGCGCGCCGGGGTCGCTGCGATCTAGGGCGTCGGTCAGAGCGCGGGCGATGTCGTCGGGGTCGCCGGCGCGGAAGCGGTGCACCGCTCCAGGGAAGTCCAGCTCGTCCCGCACGATGGGCAGGTCGCTGGCGGCGATCGGCAAGCCCAAGCCGGCAGCCTGCATCAGCGCGATCGGGAAGTTGTCGAAGTAGCTGGCGAAAACATACGCCGACGCGGCTCTGTACGCGTCGGACGGATCCGACAGGTAACCCAGGAACCGGCAGGGGGCCTGCAGGTCGGCCGCGAGCGCCCGGCACGACTCCATCTCCGGCCCGTCGCCGGCAAGGGCCAACGACACCCCCCTGGCTCTGAGCTTCTCCACGGCGCGGATCGCGTCGGCCGCGCCCTTCTCCGGGCGGAGCAGCCCGACGAACACCGCCCACAGGCGGTCCGACTCCAGACCGAGCTTGGCCCGTGCGGAGGCCCGGTCGCCCGGCTCGATGGGCCGGACGGGGTTGGGGATGGCTCGAACCGGCACGTCGGGACCGAACAGGCCGCGCCACTCCTCCAGCTTGTGCCGAGAGGGCACGACGGTCGCGTCCACCGTGCGCAGGGCCATCCGGGTGGCCAGCCGCTTCAGCGGCGTCCAAGGGAGGGTCTCCAGAGGGCGCGGACCGTGCAGCGTCTGTCCGATCCGCGGCGCAAGCCTCGCCCGAGCGATCGGCAGCACGCTCCCGAGCAGCGCGGGTACCTCGCTGGCCGAGTGCAGGAGCACCGCGTCGTACCGCTCCTTGGCGGCCTTTTGGCCTCGCAGGAATTCCCGGAGCGCAGGGTACCGGTGCAGCCGCAGGCCGATCGCCGAGGCCCGTTGCTCCATCACCTCGGACCCCCTCGTGGCGCGCGCGGCGAGCGTCACGTCGTGGCCCGTGCGGCTCCAAGCCCCCGCGAGGTCGAGGCACACCCGCGCGTCGCCCCCGATCCCTCCTCCCAGAAAAACAACCAGCAGCCGCATCGGCGCAGTCTACCGGCGGGTTGCGACAGGCCCAGAAGGGAGCCCGTCCGGCGGCGGGCCCCCTTCGTTCGCGGCGCGGAGGCTACTGGGTCAGCTTCTCGACCCTGTTGTTCATCGAGGAGCTGTACGGCCGCACCATCTCCTCGTTCAGGAACCTCTGCGGAGCGTAGGACCGGAACAGGTTGCCCACGATCTCGTACGTCCCGCCGTAGGCCGGGTCCATGACCACCGCCTGGGCGGCGTTGCGCAGGCTGGTGACGCGGCAGAACCGCATCAGCAGGCGCATCCCCGGATTCGGGCTGCTCAGGACGATCGGAGTGCGGGAGTTCGACGTGACGATGTCGCAGTTGTAGAACGCCACCTGTCCGCTGTAGTTGTCGAACAGCGCCACGTAGCCCCAATCGGTCTTGGTGTTCTGGATGCGGCAGTTCAGGAACGTGATCCAGCCGCCCTCGGAGCTGTCGTTGATCACGGCCGTGCCCGAGCCGACGATGTCGCAGTTGACGAAGGCGATGGCGTCCGGCTTGCCGCTGCGCGGGTTGCCGTTCTCCTGCTCCGGCACGCTGGCCAGCGTGACCCGGCCGAAGCGGCTGTCCGTCGCGCGGACGTTCACCACGTTCGGACCGATCCAGATGCTCTCGTGCGTGCAGTTGCGCAGCTGCACGTGGCGCGCGCCACCCAGCCAGGCCACGTTGCCGATGCCCATCGTGCCGCCGGAGCAGTTCTCGAACACGATGCGCCGGTCGTCGTAGCCGTGCGTGTCGAACTTGGCGCTCTCCTCGCACACCGAGTCCTTGATGGTAACGTCCATCGAGCCGCTGTGCACGATGTAGCCGGAGTTCGGGTTGAAGTTGTGCGCGCGGCTGTTGGTCACCGTGACGAACCGCGAGCGGTAGATGCTGACGCCGTAAGATGCCCCTGCGCCGGACGCCACGGCTCCCTCGATGTCGATCCTCTCGAGCCGGGCGTTGCGCACGGTGTTCACCACCAGCGCGTTCGTCCAGTACCCGCGGACCTTGAGATCGGCCAGCACCAAGCCGTCGGTGAGGCCCGCGGCCACGATGCTGTTGCTGGCGGAGTCGCCCACGACCCCCTCGAGGCGCAAGCCCGAGACCTCGATGTTCCGGCAGACGGAGGCGCGGACGTCCGCCAGCTTGGGGTTCACCGTGTACTCCCGCCCGGCCGGCGCGTCCAGCACGGCCTGCCACGCGGTTCTGTCGAACGTGACCACGCGGACGATCTCGGCGCGGTTCAGGGCGGTGTTGTAGGGCGGCTTGACGCCTTGGATCTTGTGCTCGTCCCACAGCACGTACACGCCCGGCTCCACGGGCGGCGACGTCCGGGGAAGCTGCACGCGCGAGGATCCCTCGCTGACGGCCAGCACCGGGATCTGCGGCTTGTTGGCGATGCCCCAGTTGTTGTACAGGACGGGAACGAACCCCACGCGGACCGCCTCGTTCAGCTTCACCGTCGGGGTTCGAAGGATGGTCTGGTCGGATCCGGCTCCGATCAGCGCGAAGTCGGAGGTTCCGGGCGGAACGACGATCGGCGACTCGAGCTCGTACACTCCCGCGGGCAGGCGGTAGGCCTTCTCGCCGCGGGCGATCGCGGCGCGGATCTCGCTGTTGATCCACGCGGCGTCGTCGGCGGCGAGGCCCCGGCAGGCGACAAAGAACGAGCCGAGGAGTAGGACGTTTCGGATGACTCTGAGCAGCATTGGTCTTCCCTCGATGCCGCAGGGGTTTTTCCGTCGCGCCACCCCTCCGCTCCCTGATCGAATTGCCGGGTCGCTACCGAATCCGTAGCGACGATTGGGTTTGGACGTCGGTCGCTCCCCCAATGTTCCCGGCGTCCGGAGGGCCGTCCGGGCGGGGGTATACTCGCGGACCGAGGAAGCCGTCCGTGAACACTCTCTACCAGATTCTGATGGTGCTCGGCGTGATCATCGCCGTGCTGTTCTCCGGTCTCGTGTTCCTGACCGGCAAGGGCGACGCGATGTCCGGCGGCTCCGGCGTGCGCACGACGTTCAAGGGCAAGGCCAGCTTCGACGACTACATGTCCCGGCTCGTGCTGATCCTGGGCAGCGCCTTCCTGTTGGTGATGCTCGCGATGGACGTCATCGCCCAGAGGGCGCCCGACGCCTTCAACTGATCCCTCATGTTCACCGGCATCGTCCAGACCACCGGCGTCGTTCGCTCGCTGGAGTCCGGCGTGCTGATCCTCGACCCGCTGGAGATTCCCGGCGGCCATCCGTGGACCATCGGCGAGAGCGTGGCGGTCAACGGGTGCTGCCTCACCGTGGTTGACGCGACGGACGGCCTGCGGTTCGACCTCAGCGAGGAGACGATCCGGCGCACGTCGTTCCAGCGCGCCAAGCCCGGAAGCCTCGCGAACCTCGAGCGGGCCATGGGCGAGGGGGACCGCTTCGGCGGCCACATCGTGCAGGGCCACGTGGACGCCACCGGCGAGATCCTTTCCATCCAGAAGACCGACCTCGCCTGGATCTTCCGCTTCCAAGCGCCGGCGGAGTACGACCGCTACCTGATCGACAAGGGATCGGTCTGCGTGGACGGCATCAGCCTGACGGTCGTCGAACCGAAGGTCGGCGCCTTCGACGTTTGGGTGATCCCGCACACGTTCGAGGTGACGAACTTCCGGGCGGCCAAGCCAGGCGATCTGGTGAACCTCGAGTTCGACGTGATCGCCAAGTACCTGGAGAAGCTCGCGCAGCCGTTCCTCGAAAGGCTGCTGCGCGAGCGCGCCTAGGTGCGGCGAACCCCCCGCTCGCCGCCCCCCTGGGTCGGTGGTGCCTCGCCGTTCAGCTTGGAGAGGTTCCGGAGCATCTGGCCGATGTCCCTGCCGCCCCGCACCGCCACGTAGATCGTGATCGTCGAGTACCACAGCAGGCACAGCGCCGTCACGGCCAGCCAAAGATAGTGCAGACCCTCCATCCTTCTCCTCCTGTCACGCGGCCTGAGCCTGCGGCCTCGGCTGCGGCTTGAGCAGCGACCCGATGACCATGGCCAGGGCCACCACGATGTACGTGCCGATGTTCACCCACGCGTCGCCGATCGTGGCCGTGGCCCAGCCGACCTCCTTGCCGTCCAACTGCACCTTCACGAACAGGTTGGCCGTGAGCGCCGCCACCGGCAGGATCGCGCCCGCCAGGATCGCCGCGACGGCGCCCCAGTTGTTGGCGCGCTTCCAGTAGCAGCACGCGATGAGCATCACCGACATGCTCGAGAGGTACACGGTGCCGGTGGTCTGCAGGTACTCCCACAGGTTGCCGCCCAGCTTGTACCACAGGCCGAAGAACAGCAGGAACAAGCCGATGCAGGCCACGATGAACCGGTTGATGATCAGGCCTTTGCGCTCGCTCCACCGGCCGCGGCGGCGGAACGGGGCCAGGATGTCGTTGTAGATCACGCTGCCCCAGGTGAGCATGTACGACGAGTCGGTGGACATGTCCGCCGCCAGCATCGCCGCCACCAGGATGCCCATGATGCCGCTGGGCACGATCATCGCGAGCAGCGCGGGCATGGCGAACAGGGTGCCGTTCTGCTCGCCCATCTGCTTGGCGATGCCGTCCAGCATCTCGGGCTTGACCATCACCAGCGCCGCCATGCCCCACAGGCCGGGCAGGATCCAGCGGCACACGAAGAAGAACGCCGTGCCCGTGTACACCTTGCGGCCGGTGGCGGTGTCTTTGGCGGAGAGCAGGCGGGAGATCACCGTCTGCCACGTCAACACCGCGGCGGTATTCGTGATCAGGTTCGACACCACGAACGCCCAGCCCAGGTCCTTGTTGGCGAACGGGTTGAACGCCCCAGCGTCGTACTGGCCTTGGACGGTCGTGATGATGTCGAACCAGCCGACCTTCACCAGGACCAGCACCGTGACCACGAGCAAACCTGCGCTCATCACGATGAACTGGAGGTAGTCGGTCACCAGCACCGAAAGCATCCCGCCGAAGATCGTGTACACGGCCACCAGGATCAGCAGCGTGGTCATCGCGATCTCCAGGTACTGCACGTTCATGCCGGTGGCGACCACCAGGAACTGCCCGCCCACGCGCAGGAACACGCCCATGTTCAGCAGGCCGCCCAGCACGATCACCACGCCCGCGAGCCACCGCACGAACGGCCCGAAGCGTTGCTCGAACAGCTCGGGGATGGTGATCACCCCGGAGTCGCGCAACGGCTTGATGCAGAACCCGGTCCAACCGACCAGGAACATCGCCAGCGCGTTGCACAGGCCGGGCACCGCCCCGCTGAACCCGCGCGTGTAGCCGGCCTGCGCGGTGTACATCGCGGTCACGATGCCGAACTCGGTCGCCGCCAGCGACGCGATGCCCAGGTACAGGTTCATCTCGCGCCCGGCGACCAGGAAGTGCTCG
>FWPV01001455.1_pt1 | contig 65684 bp, 67 predicted proteins | sample 2228371 | NCBI WGS metagenome assembly FWPV01 (sample SAMEA103939776, study PRJEB20133) | metagenome
CCCTCGGGCGACGATTCGAGGCGCCACCGTCATCGCCTTCGTCGAGGATCCGGACGGCTACAAGATCGAGTTCATCCAGAGGGGCACCCGCGCCGACTGAGGCCGCTCAGGGTGCGAAGGGAAGGGCGGCTTGTCGCGCGAGGAGGCGCTCACACACTCCGGCCGGCACGGGATCGCCGAAAAACTGCCCCTGCATCAGACGCACCCCGAGGCTGAGCAGATACTGGACATCCAGACTGTTTTCCACCCCTTCCACCACCGTTTCCAGACCCAGGGCCTGGGCCATCTGCACGATGGCCTGGACGATGCGCTGCCCATTGGCATTGTCGAGCCGCGCGGTAAAGGAGCCATCCACCTTCAGGACATGCACCGGCATGTCGTGCAGCTGCGCAAGGCCCGAATAGCCGGTGCCGAAGTCGTCGATGGCGAGTTCGAATCCGGCATCCGCGAGGTCCTGCAATCGTTTGGCCTCGTAGGAGACGTCCAAGAGCGCCACGCTTTCGGTGATCTCCAGCACCAGGTCCTGGGGACGCAGACCATAATCCGACACCCGTTCCATGAGCCGCGGGACGAACTGCGGCGCGAACAGCTGGGCGCGGGAGACATTGATCGCGACCCGGACCTCATGGCCGGCGCTGCGCCAGGCACGCAGCCGTTCCAGGGCGTGGGCGAGGACCTGATCGCCCAGCTCATGGATCAGGCCGAGGTGCTCCGCCATGGGGATGAACACCTCGGGCGAGATCCACCCGCTGGCATCGTCATGCCAGCGTGCTAGGGCCTCGAGCACGCGAACCTGTCCGCTTCCCGCGTCCACCACGGGCTGATAGAAGATCTGCAGCGTGCCAGCCTGGATCGCCTGGGCGAGCCGCGTCTGCAACTGCATGCTATCCCGCCGGATCATCGTGCCTTCGATGTCGCCGTAGAACTGCACGTTGTTGCGACCAAGGCTCTTGGCGTGAAACATGGTCAGGTCCGCCAGACTCATCAGGGTGTCCGCGTCGGTGGCATCATCTGGATAGATGGCGAAACCGATGGACAGTGTCGGTTTGGTTTCGATGCCGTCGATGTCGATGCTGCGTCGTGCCGCCTCGCGCAAGCGTTCCGCGATACGGCGAAAATCCTGTGGGTTGCCGCTGTCGCCCAGCAGGACGACGAATTCGTCCCCGCCCCACCGCGACAGCACGTCGGATTCACGCAGCACCGCCGACAGCCGCCGGCTCAAGGTGAGCAATACCGTGTCGCCGGCATGATGGCCCAGGGTGTCGTTGATTTGCTTGAAGTGGTCCAGATCGATGAACCCCAGCGCCACCTTGCCGTGCTGGCGCTGGGCACGGGCGATCGCCTGGTGCAGGTGCTCCTCCAGCAGGATACGGTTGGGCAGCTGCGTCAGGGCGTCATGGAGGGCGAGCTGCGCGATGCGGCGCTCCTGCAGATGGGCTGCGGTGACATCGCGCAGGATGCCGCGCATGCCCACGATTACGCCATCCGCGTCGGCCACCCCCAGGAGGCGGCATTCCACCCAGATTTGTTCCGCCTGGGGGCGCAGCATGCGGAAACGCACCATGACCTGCCGCTTGTCCCCAGCGATGAGTGCGTCGAAGGCCTCCTGCACCAGGGCGTGGTCCTCGGGCTCAAGGAATTGCAGCAGCGGCCCGGTGCATGGTGCCGGCTGATCGCGCTGGCAGCCGCACAGGCGTGCCCACGGCGGGGTGGCGGCGACGAGGTTGCCGTCCGCGTCGAGATCGATGATCGCCTCATCGAGCAGGTTGAGGGTGTCGAGCATGGTACGTTGGCGCGCTTCCTCGGCGCGCAGCGCGGTGACGTCCCGCAGCAGGGCCACCACATGGCGCGGGCCCTTGGTGAGGTCTGGCAACAGCTGGAACCGCCCGAGGAAGTGACGCACCCCGTCGGGAAAATGCAGGCTGAATTCAGCGTGCTGGCTGGCCTCGCGCAGCAGCGGCGAGATCGCACCTTGCAGAGCCTGAGCAAGCTCCCACGGCAGCGCCGTAAGCGAGCGGCCGCGTACCGTGCGCGGCAGCAGGGCCAGAAAGCCGGCGTTCTGGCTCCACAGGTTGTGCACCGTGAGGTGCTCGTCATATTCGATCACCACGTCTTCGGTGGCGCCCACCAGGGCACGCAGGCGTGCCTCGTTGGCGCTGGAGGCGCGCTCGGCGTCGCGGCGCACCAATGCCAGGGCCAGGGCATTTGCGACCGTGCACAGGATGTCGATTTCCTCGGCGGGCCAGGTGCGGGCGGTCTGCGCCGAGAGCAGCGTCAGCACACCGGCGAGCTCGCCCCGCACCAGCAGCGGGATGCCCACCAGATGGGCCGCGCCCGCCATCCTGAAACCCTGGGCCTCGGCCAGGGGTAGATCGGCGAGGTCGACGGCAACGGCCATGCCCACCTGCCAACGCTCACCCAGCGTGCCCAGGTCATTGAGTGGCATCGCCCGCAGGGCGGCGTGGGGCGCGATGAGACTGGCGGCCCCTGCCGACCAGCTCGAGGCGAGCTTGAGCAGGGGCCCGCCCTCTGCGTCGCCTTCGACCAGGAACAGGGCGGTTTGGCTCACGCGGCTGGTTTCGCACAGCAGGTGGAGGATTTCGGTCCAGGCCTGATCACTTGGCTGCTCCAGGAGCAGCACGCTGATACGGCTCAGCGCCTGCAGATAGCGTGCGTACTGTGCCGTGTTCATGGGGTGTTGATCGCAAGATTCGCCAGGCGCACGAAATCGGCCACCGGCAGATTCTCCGCGCGCAAACCCGGATCGATTCCAGCGGCGGAAAACGTCTCGGCACCGCAGTGGGCCTTGAGGGCGTTGCGCAGGGTCTTGCGCCGGGTGGCGAAGGCGGCGTTGACGATGCGCGCGAAACGTGTTTCGTCGCGGGCCGGGTGGGGCAAGGGGCGAAGCGGCACCAGGCGCACGAAGGCGGACGTCACTTTGGGCCGCGGCTGGAATGCGTCCGGGGGGACGTCGAACAGGTGGGCGACCGCGAAACGATACTGCAGCATGACCGACAGGCGGCCGTAGGCCGGCGTGGATGGTGTCGCCACCATGCGGTCGACGACCTCCTTTTGCAGCATGAAATGCATGTCGCGAATCGAGTGGGCAGCCTCGCTCAGGTGGAACAGCAGCGGCGTCGAGATATTGTAGGGCAGGTTGCCCACCACGCGCAGGTCGGCGCCGAGGGTGGCGAAATCGAATTTGAGCGCATCGCCTGCATGCACCGTGAGGCACTCGGGGGAAAAGCGCCCGCGCAGCTGCGCAACGAGGTCGCGGTCGATCTCCACCACATGCAGATGTTTCACCGTCCGCAGCAGCGGCCCGGTCAGCGCCCCCAGCCCCGGGCCGATCTCCACCATGTTGTCTTCCGGGCGGGGCGCGATGGCCTCGATGCACGCGCGCACGAAATGCGGATCGCGGAGAAAGTTTTGGCCGAAGCGCTTGCGGGGGGCGTGGGACATGGGGGAGCTTGCCTTGGCTGCAGTTTTTTTATTGTGCCCTTCGCGCGAGGTGTGTTGGTGCCGGGCAAGCCTGGTGCCCAAAGCATTCGCGCGCACGCGCACAAAAAGCGATCACCGCATGTTTTTCGCCATCGCCAACGCCGTCTCGATCGCCACCTTCAAACTCCCCGCGTCGATCTTCCCGGTCCCGGCCAGATCCAGCGCCGTGCCGTGATCCACCGACGTCCGAATGAAGGGCAGCCCGAGGGTGATGTTCACCCCGGCGCCGAAGCTAGCGTATTTCAGCACGGGCAGGCCCTGGTCGTGATACATCGCGAGCACGCAATCGGCATCCTGAAGCCGCGCGGGCGTGAACAGGGTGTCGGCCGGCAGGGGGCCGTCGAGCGCCAGACCCTCGGTGCGCAGCGCGCGCAGCACCGGCTCGATCACCTCGATTTCCTCACGGCCGAGATGCCCCCCCTCGCCGGCGTGGGGATTGAGGCCGGCGACCAGGATACGCGGCCGGGCGATGGCGAACCGTTCGCGCAACTCCTGATCGAGGACGCGCAGGGTCGCGGCGAGCCCGGTTCGGGTGATGCGCGCAGGCACATCCCTGAGCGCGTGGTGGGTGGTGGCCAGCGCCACGCGCATGCCGCCGCCCGCCAGCATCATCACCACCGTGGGCGCGGCGCAGCGTGCCTGCAGGTACTCGGTGTGGCCCTGGAACGGGATGCCGGCATCGTTGATCACGCCCTTGTGCACGGGTGCGGTCACCAGGGCGGAAAACTCCCCGGCGAGGCAGCCGGCCACGGCACGATCCAGCAGGGCCAGCACCGCGCGGCTGTTGTCCGGTTCGAGGCGGCCCGGGGTGCAGGGCGCGGCCAAGGGCAGATGCAGCACGCTCAGGCAACCGGCGGCGCGCGCGATGGGCTCATCGGGGTACTCGGCGAGCGCGAGGGGTGTGCCGAGCTGAAAGGCTCGCGCTGCGAGCAGGTGCTTGTCGCCCAGCACCACCAGGTCATGATCCCGCGCCTGGCGGGCCAATAGCACGCACAGGTCGGGGCCGATGCCTGCGGGTTCGCCGCTGGTCAGAGCGATGGGTGGCAAAGCTTTCACGGTCAGCGATCGTCGAGACGATTCTCGACGTAGGCGCGATCGCGCAGCTGGCGCACGAATTCCTGATAGGTCTCGTCCGCCTTGCGTTCCCGTATCTCCATCCGCGCCCGCAGCCGCGCCCGGTCCTGACCCACGTCCTGCTGCCGACGCTCCAGCACCTGAATCAAATGCCAGCCGAACGGCGAGCGCACTGGCTGCCTGGTGATGGCTCCCGGTGCCAGGGCGTTCATGGCGCGCTCGAATTCCGGTACGGTGTCGCCCGGTGAGAGCCAGCCGAGATCACCGCCCCGGGTCGCAGAGGCATCCTCCGAATGCACTCGCGCGAGCTCCGCGAAATCGGCGCCGTTCTCGATGCGCTCGCGCAGGTCGGTCAGGCGACGCATGGCATCGGCCTCGGAGGTCAGCTCGCTGGTCCTGATCAGGATGTGGCGGGCGCGCGTCTGGGTGACGACCAAGGGCACACCCTCGCCGCGCTTGTCGTTGAGCTTGAGGATGTGAAAGCCGTTCGGGCTGCGCAGGATGGGGCTCAGTTCCCCCGGCTGCAGGGTGGCCAATGCGTCGACGAACAGTCGCGGCAGCCGGCTCGGGCTGCGCCAGCCCAGGTCACCCCCCTGCAAGGCATTGGGCGCGTCGGAATAACTGGCGGACACCTGGGCAAAGGGCATGCCACGCCGGAGTTCGGCCAATGCCTGCTCGGCCTTCGCGCGCCGCGCCTGGATCTGCTCCGGCGTGGCCTGGTCCGGCACCTGCACCAGGATGTGCGACACTGCGTATTCGACTTCTCGCGTGCCGGCTGCCGCCTGGGCGGCGAAGTAGGCGTCGATTTCGGCATCGGTCACCGTGACGCGCGCCTCCGCCTCCCGCTCGCGCAGACGGGTCAGAATGATCTCGTTGCGGATGTCTTCCCGGAAGCGGTTGAAATCCACGCCGTCCCGCTCCAGGGCCTGGCGGAATTCCGGCAGGCTCATCCGGTTACCCTCCGCGATACGCTGCAAGGCCTGGTTGAGCACGGTGTCGTCGACGCGAATGCCGGTCTCGCGCGCGAACTGCAACTGCACGCGCTCGTTGATCATGCGCTCGAGCATCTGCCGCTCCAGCACCTCCCGCGGCGGCTCGGGGATGTTCTGGCGCGCGAGCTGCGCGCGCACCTGTGCCAGACGCTGCTCGAACTCGACCTGGGTGATGACCTCGCTGTTCACCACCGCGATGATGCGGTCGATGGGCTGGATGCGCGACTGCCCCGCCACGGGCGCTGCCAGGGCGAGCGCCATGACCAGCAGGGCGAAACGGGCACTCCAGCGCCCCAGGTGAAAGCTCATCATCGGTCAGAATTGGTCCAGGTTGATCGGTTCGAGACGCGGGGCGGTATGGGTGTAGCCGCCGATGTTTTGTTTGAGCACGTTGAGCGGATTGGTTCCCAGGCTGGTCAGTCCCGTCAGCTCGAGCTGGATGAAGACTGCGTTGCTCTGCTTTCTCTCCGCAGTCTGGAAACGCTGGCCGACCAGGCGTAGCGCCCAGCAGCCGGCCCGGTATTCGACGCCCGCCAGGGCCTCCAGGGTGCGGCCGTCCTGCAGCGAATAGCTCCAGCGCCCCAGCCCCTGCCAGTCGCGGGAAAATGGCCATTGCCCCGACACGTCCACGTTGTGCAGCCGGCCGCGGTCGTACCGATAGCCGAAATTCGCCACCTTGCCGGGTTCCGGGTTGTAACGCGCCGAGAATTTGTAGCGCTCGGTCAGCGCGGTGTCCGGATTGTACTGCCAGCCCGCATCGGCCCACCACGCCTGGCTGATCCGGCCACCGATCACGGCGAGAAAATCCGACACCTTGCGCGTGGGCGCCGGTGTGGCCGGGGTGAGCGTGACGCGTGGGGTGGAGAAGAACAGCCGCTGCCCGATCATGGCGTGCAGGCGCTGCGTACCGGTATCGGGCTCGAACAGGCGCGTGCTCAGCGCGAAAGTGACCTGGTTCGCATCGGAAATCTTGTCGCCGCCGCTGAAGCGGTTCTCGGCGAAAATCTGCGCGAAGTTGAAGTCGGGCTCGGCGCTGTCGAAGTTTGGAATCGTGCTCTGGTCCTTGTACGGCACGTAAAGATAGAACAGTCGTGGCTCCAGGGTCTGGGTGAAGTCCCGGCCGAAATATGCCGTGCTGCGTTCGAAGGTGACGCCGCCGTCGAGACTGAGAATGGGCAAGGTGAGCGTCTTGTCGGCGTACCCGGTGGTATTGCCGGAGAGCGCATACCTGCGGTAGTTCAGTCCCAGTTTCGGGACCAGGTAGCCCCAGGCATTGGTCAGGGGCAAGGACACCGCGGGATAAGCGGTAAAGCGCGCGCCGCTCACCAGGCTCGGGTGATCGAAGCGCACGTACTCGCCCAGGGCGCGCACGTCCAGCATGCCGAAGGCGTTGAGCTTATTGTAAATGCCCACGGCCTGCGGCAGACGGTCGTAGGGGGCCACGATGGGGTTGGCCGGGTCCTGCAGGATCTGGAATTTCTGCATGGCCAGCGAGGCGGTCCACGGTCCTTGGGCGTAAGTCAGGCTGGCATTCGCCGGCAGGGTGACGGTGGAGGTCGCTGCCACCAGGGCGCTCAGGTCGCGGAAGTAGTTGTTGTCCGATACGCGCTCCACATGGACGTGGCCGCTGAGCCCCCCCCCGAAGTCGTGGTTGTGGTGGATGCGATAGGAAGTCCGCGTGGTCTGCGTCGCATCGTCCGCGAGCCATTCCGCGGCGAGCTCCCCGGCGTAATCCGGTTGCAGGTAGCGGAACTCGCCGCCGATTTGCAGACCCCGCTTGCTCATGTAACGGGGGTAAAAAGTGGCATCGTAGTTGGGCGCGATGTTCCAGTAGTAGGGCACGGTGAACTCGACGCCGCTCGTGCCGGTGGTGCCGAAGCTCGGCGCGAGCACGCCGGACTTGCGCTCTTGCTTGAGAGGGAAACTGATGTAAGGCGTATACAGCAGCGGCACCCCCTGGAACTCCAGGCGCGCGTGGCGCCCCACCCCTTCGTTTTCGGCCTGGCCGATTTCCAGGTTCGCCGCGCGCACCCACCAATCCTCCCGGCCGATGGCGCAGGTGGTATAACTCGCATCGTCGATGGCATAGCGGTCCGGCCCGAGGAAGGTGAGCCTGCTGCCGGTGCCATGGGCGTTTTCGGCCAGGATCGCATACGCCGGCGACTGCATGTAACCGGTCTGATCGGCGAGCTTCAGGTTCAGCTCGCTGCCTTTCACCACACCTTCCACCCCTTGCAGGCGCACGTTGCCGTGCGCCTGCAGGCGGTCTTCACGCTCGCTGTAACGCAGATGGTCGGCGTTGACACGCAGGCCGCGCTTGCGCAACTCCACGTCCTCTTCGGCTTCCACGTGATCCGCGTACTGACCCTGGATGCGCATCGCCGAGACGAAGATCGGCGTGTCCTCGTCTGGGGTGGACGAAAGCGGCGTCAGCGCGGGTGTCAGCTTCAGTGCCAGCCCTTCTTCGCCCGGCTGCGGCGGGCGGATCTCCGGCGGCTCGGGCGGAACCAGAGCGGCGCCCTGGGGAACGGGGGGCGCGATCAGTGGCACCGCAACGGGCGGCGCGGGTGCGGTCGGGGTGGGCGCCTGCGGCTGCGGCGAAGTCCCGGACGGCTGCAGCGGCAGGGTTGCGGGCGGCGCGGTCAAAACAGGCGGGACGGGGGCCGGCGAGACCACTTGGGGCGGGCGCGGTGCCGGCGGCGCACCCAGTAAAGCCGGATCCACGCGAAAGGGTGGTAGGCCCGTGGCTGCCCCGGCGCCGTTGGCGGTCGCCAGCAAAGCGCACAGCGCGGGAACCGAAAGCGGGGATTTCATTGTTAATGGAGCCGCGGGAAAGAGTGCTAAAATCGCACAAAAATGTAAGTTTTTCAATCAGGAAGCGATCTTTGGAGCGAGCTTTGGACCGTCTCGAACGACTCGACGCCTGGCTGGACGGCCTTTTTCCCGGCGAGCATTTCCTGCTGCTGCCGGCCTCTGCCGATGCGAGCTTCCGACGCTATTTCCGCGTCAGCCTGGACGGTGTTTCCTACATCGCCATGGATGCGCCGCCGGCACACGAAGACTGCGCGCCCTACATCCACGTGGCCGAAGTGTTCGGCGCCGCGGGTGTGAACGTGCCCAAGGTGCTCGCCCAGAATCTCGAGGACGGTTTCCTGCTGCTCACCGACCTGGGCAGCACGACCTATCTGGATGCGCTCGCCGCCGACCGTGCCGACGCCCTGTACCGGGACGCCAACGAGGCCCTGATCAAGATCCAGCTCGCAAGCCACCCCAACGTCCTGCCGCCCTACGACGAGGCTCTGCTGCTGCGTGAGATGCGCCTGTTCCCGGACTGGTATATCGAGCGCCACCTGGGGGTGGCGCTCGCTCCCGGGCAGGCCGAAGTGCTCGAGGGAATGTTCCGGCGCGTGCTCGCCCAGGTGCTGGCGCAGCCCGCGGTGTACGTGCACCGGGACTACCATTCCCGCAACCTGATGGTGACCGAGCCCAATCCAGGGGTGCTGGATTTCCAGGATGCGGTCTACGGCCCCATCACCTACGACCTGGTGTCCCTGTACAAGGACGCCTACATCGCCTGGGACGAGGAACGCATCCTCGACTGGGTGATCCGCTACTGGGAGCGTGCGAAGCGGGAAGGCCTGCCGGTGGGGGCGGACTTTGCCGCCTTCTATCGCGACTTCGAGTGGATGGGGGTGCAGCGCCACATCAAGGTGCTGGGCATTTTCGCGCGCCTATACCACCGTGACGGCAAGGAGGGCTATCTCAAGGACATGCCGCGGGTGATGAACTATCTGCGTCGCGCCTGCGAGCGTTACGGCGAGCTGTCCCCGATGCTCAGGCTGCTCGACGATCTGGATGGCAGCGCGCGGCAGGTGGGGTATACGTTTTGAAAAGCCCGTTTAAACGCGAAGGCGCAAAGGGCGCAAAGAACATCCAGCACCATGCGCCCATGGTCAACGAGCATCAGCAGCAGCACTCTTTGCTTTGCGTCTGTGCGCTGAAAATTTCATGAAAGCCATGATCCTGGCCGCCGGGCGCGGCGAACGCATGAGACCGCTGACCGACCTCACCCCCAAGCCCCTCCTCACGGTGGGCGGCAAGCCACTGATCGTGTGGCACTTGGAGGCGCTCGCACGCGCCGGTTTTGCCGAGATCGTCATCAACCATGCCCATCTCGGCCACCTGATCGAGGCCGCCTTGGGCGATGGCCGGCGGTGGGGGGTCACGATCCGCTATTCCGCGGAGGGCGAAGCGCTGGAGACCGCCGGCGGCATCGCCCGGGCGCTGCCGCTGCTCGCCCCAGCGGGTGACGATGCGCCGTTTCTGGTGGTCAACGGCGACATCCACACCCATTACGACTTTGCCCGCGCACGGCGGATTGCCGAATGCATGACGGCAGAGGATTTCGACGCCCATCTGGTGTTGGTGGACAATCCATCCCATCACCCTCATGGCGACTTCGCCCTCACCGACGATGGCCGGGTGCAGCCCTCGGGCAGCCGCATGCTTACCTTCAGCGGGATCGGGGTCTACCGGCCGCAGCTGTTTCGCGGCATCGCGCCAGGAAGCAAGGCCAAGCTCGGGCCCCTGCTGGCCGATTGGATCGCCGCCGGGCGGGTGCGCGGCGAATGGCATCGGTTGCGCTGGGTGGACGTGGGCACGCCGGCGCGTCTGGCGGCTCTGGACCGGGCCCTGACCGGGTGTGGCAAGCGCGCCTGCGCGGGGGAACAGTGATGGACGTGGAGGCGGTGCGCGCGGCCGTGACGCTGGATGCCGCCTGGGTGGCCGAGCTCAGGCGGGAGTGGGTCACGTTGATGGAATTGGCCACCTGGGGCGAGGTCAAATCCTCGCGTCTGGGTGCCATGACCCGGGTGCGCAAGCGCGTGCTCGACGTGGGTGAGCGGCTGCGTTCGCTCGCCAGTGCGCGGGACTGGATCCCGCATCCCCGCGAGCAGCTCAAGAACGCCCTGGGATCCGCTTTCAACCTCAAGGAGAGCCTTACGGATCTCGAACGTGCGGCGAAGGACGTGGATGGCGGTGCGGATCTCGCCGCCTTCAACGCGAGCCGCCAGCGCCTGAACCAGGTCGTGCTCGGGCCGCTCGCGGACCTGGAGAACCGCTGGGCGCAACTGCTCGACAGCCAGTATCAGAACGTGGACGAGGAATGAGGAACCCCTATGCCGAACGGCGGGCGCGGCTCGCCGACCGGGTGGGCGCAGGTGTCGTGGTGGTGCCCACCGCGCCGGAGCGGCTGCGCAGCCGCGACTCGCACTACGCTTACCGCCACGACAGTTATTTTTATTACCTCACCGGTTTCCCCGAGCCGGAGGCGGTTCTCGTCATGGTGGTCGGGGACAGCTTGCAGACCCGGCTTTTCTGCCGCGAAAAGAACGCGGAGCGGGAGATCTGGGAGGGCTTCCGTTACGGGCCGGAGGCGGCCCGGGAAGCCTTCGGCTTCGACGCCGGGCATCCCATCGGCGAGCTCGACGCCATGATGCCCAGACTGCTCGCCGATCAACCCATGCTGTACTTCGATCTCGGCGCCGATCCGGCCTGGGACGCGCGCGTGGTGGGCTGGCTAAACCAGGTCCGCGCCGAGGCGCGCAACGGCGTCGTGGCCCCCGCCGGGATCCGTGACGTGCGCACGCTGCTCGACGAGATGCGCCTCGTCAAGGATGCCCACGAGCTTGCCATCATGCGCCGCGCGGCCGAAATCTCCGGGGGCGCGCACAGGCGCGCCATGCACCGCGCCGCACCGGGACGCTGGGAATATGAGGTGGAGGCGGAACTGCTGCACGAATTCCGCCGCCATGGCGCGCAGGCGCCGGCCTACACGCCCATCGTTGCCGCCGGCGGCAACGCCTGCGTGCTGCATTACGTCGCCAACAACGCACGCCTGGCCGACGGCGACCTGCTGCTAATCGACGCCGGCTGCGAGCTCGATGGCTACGCCGCCGACATCACCCGCACCTTCCCCGTCAACGGCCGCTTCAGCCCGGTGCAGAAGGATGCCTACGAAATCGTGCTGGCCGCACAGGCGGCGGCGATCGCCGCGGTGCGGCCGGGTGGCCACTGGAACGAGCCCCACGAGGCCGCGGTGCGCGTGCTGGCCCGCGGCATGATCGATCTGGGCCTCACCCGCGGCAGCGTGGAGGAGGTGATCGAATCCGGCGACTACAAGCGCTTCTACATGCACAAGACCGGCCACTGGCTGGGCATGGACGTGCATGATGCCGGCGACTACAAACGCGGCGGCGAATGGCGCCGCCTCGAGCCGGGCATGGTGCTGACGGTGGAACCGGGTTTGTACATCCGCCCCGGCGCCGGCGTGCCGGAGCACCTCTGGCACATCGGCATCCGCATCGAAGACGATGTCCTGGTGACCGCGCAAGGCTGCGAAGTCCTCACCGCGTCCACGCCCAAGACCGTGGCCGAGATCGAAGCATGGATGAGCCAGCGCTGAGCCCGGATGCCGACGTGATCGTGGTCGGCGGTGGCCCGGTCGGGGCCACGCTGGCGCTCGCGCTGGCCGCATCCGGTCCACGCGTCACGCTCCTGGAGGCTGGCACGGGAAAACCCGGCCCTGATGATCGCACCCTGGCACTGTCTTACGGCAGCCGTCTGATCCTGGAGCGCATCGGCGTCTGGTCCGCGCTCGGCCGCGTCACGCCCATCACCCGCATCCATGTCTCGCAGCGCGGCGGCTTTGGCCGGGCCGAGTTGAGTGCGCAAGAGGCCCGGGTGCCAGCCCTCGGCTACGTACTGCGCTATGGGGCGCTGGCGCAAGCGCTCGCGGGCAGGCTGGCCGGAAGCGGAATCGATTATCGCACCGGCGCCGAGGTCAAGACCGTCACGCCGGGCGCGGCCTCGGCCCAGGTGACGCTGGCTCAAGGCGCAGCGCCGCTCACCGCGCGGCTCGTGGCGGTGGCCGATGGCGGGAAAAGCCTCAAACACCTCCCAGGCATTGCACGCCGGGAGCGCGACTATGGCCAGACCGCAGTCGTCTGCGAGGTCGCCACCACGCTGCCGCACCGGGGTGTGGCCTATGAGCGCTTCACGCCCGAAGGCCCGGTGGCCCTGCTTCCCGCCGGCGAGCGCTACGCCCTGGTTTGGACCGCGCGGCCGGCGCGGGCCGCCGAGATCATGGCCCTCGACGACGCGCGCTTTCTTACCGCCCTGCAGCGGCATTTCGGGGACCGCCAGGGGCGCTTCACATGGGTGGGGCCACGCGCGGGTTTTCCGCTGCGCCTGCGCTACAGCACGCCGGTCACGCTGGCGCGTGTGGTGCTGGTGGGCAATGCCGCGCAGACCCTGCACCCGGTGGCGGGGCAGGGCTTCAATCTGGGCCTGCGCGATGCCTGGGACCTGGCCGAAGAGATCCGCACCGGCGGCAGGGAAGCGATCGGCGCTGCGAGCATGCTGGCGCGCTACGCCGCGCGGCGCCGGCCCGATACCCGCGGCGGCATTTTCTTCACCGATTTCCTGGTGCGCGGTTTCTCCAACGCGCTGCCCGGCCTTGCCGCCTTGCGTGGCGTCGCGCTCAGCGTGTTGGACGTGCTGCCACCGGCGAAGGATTTCCTTATGCGGCGCATGCTGTTCGGTGCGCGCGGCTGAGGTGGCCCCATGTCGAGGCACGACGTGATCATCGTGGGGGCGGGCCTCGTGGGGGCCGCCTGTGCGCTGGCGCTCGCGCGGGCAGGGCTTACCGTCGCGGTGGTGGAAGGGCAGGCGCCGGTGGCGCCGCCGGCGGACGACAGCTGGGATGCGCGCGTCTATGCCCTGAGCCCGGCGAGCGTGGCGTGGCTCACGGAGCTCGGCGTTTGGGCGCGCCTGCCGGCGGCACGGGTCGGCTGTATCGAGAACATGGCGGTGTATGGCGACGACGGCAAGAGCCGGCTCGATTTCAGTGCGCTCGATGCAGGGGTGGCGGCGCTTGCCTTGACGGCGGAAAACCGCCTTCTCCAATATGCGCTCTGGCAGGCGCTGACGCAGGAGACCCGCATTGCGCGCCATTGCCCCGCCCATGCCCGCGCCCTCGAAATCGACGCGCGGGGGGTGCGGCTGGAGCTGGATGACGGCCACGGACTCGAAGCCCAACTCATCATCGGCGCCGACGGCGCGCGTTCCTGGGTCCGCACCCACGCCGGCATCGAGGCGCGGGAGCGCGATTACGGCCAGCTGGGCCTGGTGGCCAATTTCGCCACCGAGCATCCCCATGACGGCGTGGCCTACCAGTGGTTCCAGGGCGAGGCGGTGCTCGCCTACCTGCCGCTTCCGGGCCGGCGCATTTCCATCGTCTGGTCGCTGCCGCGGGCGCGTGCCGAAGCGCTGGCCGCGGCGCCGATCGCGGAACTGGAAGCCGAGGTGCAGGCGGCCGGCGGCGGCCCGCTCGGACGCCTCGCCTGCATCACCCCGCCGGCACTGTTTCCCCTGTACCTGATCCAGCCCGAGCGTCTCGTGCGTCCGGGCGTGGCGCTCATCGGCGATGCGGCGCATCAGGTGCATCCGCTGGCCGGCCAAGGCGTGAACCTGGGGTTCGCCGACGCCCGGACCCTGGCGGCGGTGCTCGCCGCGCGGGGGCCGCGCCCCTGCGGGGACCGTTGGCTGCTGCGGCGCTACGAACGTGCCCGCCGCGAGGACATCCTCGCCATGCAGCTCGTCACCGACGGGCTGGTGCAACTGTTCGCGCGGCGCGAGCCCCCCGTGGCGCGGCTGCGCAACGCGGGGCTCGCCCTGACCAACCGCCTGCCCTGGGTCAAGCGGCGGCTGATCCGCCAGGCCCTCGGCGACATGTCCATTTCAACCCGAAAGGAAGCCTCATGATCAAGACCTGGATGGCGCGTGCCGCGCTGCTGATGTCCGCTTTGACCGGCAGTGCCTGTGCCGACGAGGAGTCGGTGAAAAAGCAGCTTGCGGAACGCTTTCCCGACCTGACCGTCAGCAGCGTGAAAAAGGCGCCGGTGGCGGGCTGGTACGAAGTGTTCGCAGGCCAGCAGATGTTCTACACCGACGAGAAGGCGGAATTCGTCTTCGTGGGCAACATCATCGATGCGAAGACGAAGCGCAATCTGACCCAGGAGCGGATCCAGGATCTGCTGCGGGTCCGGTTCGATGCCTTGCCTTTCGAGGACGCGATCAAGATCGTCAAGGGCAACGGCGTGCGCAGGCTCGCCACCTTCGAGGATCCGGATTGCCCCTACTGCAAACGTTTGGGCGCCGATCTCGCGCAGCTCGACGATTACACCCTCTACGTGTTTCTGCTGCCGATCGACCAGCTGCATCCGAAGGCGGTGGAGAAGTCCGCGCGCATCTGGTGTGCGCCGGACCGCGCCAAGGCCTGGCTCGACTACATGCTCAACAACAAACTGCCGGCCAACAAACCCGATTGCGCCACGCCCATCGCGCGTATCGCCCAGCTCGCCAACGAATTGCGCATCCAGGGCACGCCGGCGATCGTCTTCGAGGACGGGCGGCTGGTGCCGGGCGCGGTGCCCAAGGAGCGGCTGGAAGAGCTCCTGACCCAGGCCGCCAGCCGCAAGGCAGCCAAGCCTGCCGAGCCCGGGGCTGCGGTGAGGTAACATGAGCCGCGAGTTCTGGGACGGACACTACGCCGAGCCGCACTATATCTTCGGGCGCGAGCCCAACGTGTTTCTCGCCTCCCAGAAGCACCTGCTCAAGCCCGGCCAGCGCGCGCTGGCGGTGGCGGATGGCGAGGGCCGCAACGGCGTGTGGCTAGCCGAGCAGGGCCTGAGCGTGGTGTCGGTGGATTTTTCCGCCCCCGCGGTGGAGAAGGCGAAAAAGCTCGCCGCGGAGCGCGGCGTGCAGGTGGACTTCCACGTCGCGGACGTGATGGAATGGGACTGGCCGGTCGCAGCCTTCGACATCGTCGCCGCCATCTTCATCCAGTTCGCCACACCCGCGCAGCGGCCGCGCCTGTTCCAACACATCAAGGACGCGCTCAAGCCGGGCGGCTACCTGATCCTGCAGGGCTACACCCCCAAGCAGATCGAATACAAGACCGGCGGCCCCTCGGCAGTGGAGAACCTGTACACCGAGCCGCTGCTCCGGGAGGCGTTCGCCGACATGGAGATCCTGCACCTGCGGGAGCACGAGGACTTCATCGCCGAAGGCACGAAGCACTACGGCCACTCGGCGCTGATCGACATGGTGGCGCGGAAGAAAAGCGATTGAACGCGGAGGTCGCGCGGGGCCGCAGAGGTTTTCCAGGATTGACTCAGCGCCTTCCGTGACCTCTGCGTTTCAAGCTTTTATTGACACTGTCCCTTGCCGTCCACCTTCATCCACTTCCACAGCCAATCCTTCGCCCGCTGCCGCGCGTGTTTGGTGGCGATCTTTTCCTCCGGCGTCTGGTCGGCGCGGAAGTCGAAGGCGCGGCGGGCCATCGGGTAGCCCTGCAATTCCACCGGCACGCCGCGTTCGTACAGGGCATAGAACGCCCGGCCGGCGCTCATGCGCCGCAGCTCGAAATCGGCATCGCCGATCAAGATCAGCATCGGCGTGGTGATCTGCATCACCTCCGGTGCCACGCGGAAGAGCTGGTCCGGCTCGGGCGCATTGGGGTTCTGCATGTGGCCGTAGTAGCTCACGATGGCGGCGATGTCCCGACCGCGCTTGGCGGCGAGTCGTAGCGCGTAATAGGGTCCCCGCGACTGGCCGACGATGCCGATGGGAATCTTGCAGGCATCGGGACGCTGCATCAGGTAATCCATGGCCGCTTCCACGTCGTTTTCACTCTCCGCATGATGTTCCGACGGCCAGCGTTCGATCATGCGCGGCGTCTGCCAGTCCGGCATCACCACCAGAAAGCCCTGCTGGGCCAATTCGGCGATGTGGCGGCGCTCGTTCTCGTCGATGCCGCGCTTGGCATGGATGAACAGCACGGGAGGAAACGGCCCCTTGCCGGCGGGCACGGCGACGTCCAGCGGGATCTCCACCTCATTGGCCCGGATCGTAAGCTGTTCGACCTTCACCGTGCTTGCCGCGGCGAGTGGCGCCACCAGTGCCAAGGCGAGCGCAGCGACCCGATCACGCATGATGATTTTCCTTTCCACTTCCCCCTTGCATGTTAGCACCGGCCATGCCATGGAGCGGTGCCCCGGCATCAGCGGCTAGAATAGCCCCTGCCCGAGACATGCCCATGGACACGAACCCGCAAGCCCGCCTCTCTCCCGCTGCGCGGGACCGCCTGCGCCTCGCGCTCGCACTGCAGATATCGGTTGCTTTACACCTGGTGCTGATATACGGCCTGCAGTACGGCAGCATCGAACGCGGCGCGCCACCCCGTGCCCCTGTGATCGAGGCGCGTCTGACCCCGCTTCCATCATCGGACGTCCCGACCCAGGTGTTGGTGAAGGCGGTGGATGCGCCGGTGCCCGCCGAAGTTCCCGACTGGCATCCCCCAGCATCTCCCGCATTGCCGGCGCCGCAGGAAACGCCGCCCGAGGATGAAGCCTACCGTCCGGGCATGCCGGAGCAGGCGGCAAGTCCCACCACCCTAGACGTGCCGCTGCCTGCCGACCCCACCTATTACCCGGCCCGGGAGGTGGACGAGCATCCGGTCCTGTTGAGCGGGGCGCGGCCGGTCTATCCGCCAGCGGCGGCGGCCGCCAATGTGCGCGGGGAGGTGATGGCGCTGTTTTTGCTCAACGAGCATGGCATCGTCGACGACGTCAGCATCGTCGAAGTCAAGCCCCCGGATTACCCCTTTGGCGAGGCGGTGGAGGCCTGGCTGCGCAATGCGCGCTTCAAGCCCGCCATGCGCATGGGGCGGGCGGTCAAAGCCCGGGTCGTCTATCGGGTCAATTTCGAACCCTGACGCTGGGCCTAAAGCTGCCAGCGGCCGGTTGGCTGACCGTCTGTCCCCCGCCGAGTGAAGCTCCCCGACCTCATCCCACGCCATGGGCAATTTTGCGCCCTCGCCCCGTCGATGGGGGAGTCCTTCACCTCTCCCTCCCCCTGGATGGGAGAGGGCAGGGGTGGGAGTGAAAGCCAGACCTGGCGCCGCCTGGCTGACCCTCCCCCCACCCCCTCCCGTCGGGGGAGGGCTCGCCCTTGAACAATGCTTGCTCCCCTAGCGAGAGAGGGGTGACGGCGCAGCACGGCCGCCCGGCGTGAGTGGCTGTCGCGGGCCGGCCAACCTTGACGCCAGGGGCGGCCTCAAAAAAATGTCCTGCCTAAAGATTTCCGGGGGATGCTCCGCTAAAGGGCAGCGAGACAACCCTATTGCCCAGACGAGAACCAGGAGCATCCCATGCGCAACAACCAACCTGTGACCGGGCGTGAGTATGTCCTCAAGGACGGCTGCGCCATCATCACCCACACCGACAAGAAAGGACGTATCGTCGAATGCAACGACGATTTCGTCGAGGCCAGCGGTTTCACCCGCGAGGAGCTGATCGGCCAGCCGCACAACATCGTGCGCCACCCGGACATGCCGGAAGAGGCCTTCCGCGACCTGTGGGCCACCATCAAGGCTGGCCGACCCTGGTTTGGGATAGTTAAGAACCGCCGCAAGGATGGCGACCACTACTGGGTCAAGGCCACCGTTACGCCCACCGATACGGGCTACACCTCGGTGCGCATCAAACCCTCCCGGGAGGAGGTGGCGGCGGCGGAGGCGCTGTACGCCCGCATGGCCCAGGACCGCTCGATCCGCCTCGACGGTGGCGCGGTGGCGCCGCGGGGAGCGCTGGGTGCGGTATGCCGCCAAGCGCGCCGCCTGACGGTGGCCCAGCGCCTCTGGGGGATGGTGATCTTCTCAGCTCTGTTGTTCGGGGCCGCGGTGCTGATCGGCTGGCATGGGCTATATCAGAGCCGCGCCGCGCTGAAGTCCGTGTACGAGGATCGGGCCGTCCCCCTGCAGGACCTGGGCAAGCTCAAGGAATCCATGTTCGCCAATTACACCGAAGTCCTGCTGTCCTATCAGCACGATCCGGAATCCAAGACCGTCGCTCTGCACGATCACGCCCTCACCATGCACCTGGAGCGCATCGCCAAGCGCGCGGTCGAGCAGGACGAGCTGTGGGCGAAGTACCTGGGCACTCAGCTCACACCGGAAGAGAAAGCGCTTGCGGAGGACTTCGCCGCCAAGCGCGCGGTCTGGAACACCCATCTGGAGACCGCGGTGAAGCACCTCGAGGCCGGCAACTACAGCGGCCCCACCATCAACGCCTACCTCAAGGCAGGCCGCGAGGAACGGGTGGCGGCAGTCAAGGCGCTCGACGAGCTGATCGCCCTGCAGACCCGGGAGGCCAAGAAAGCCTACGAGCAGGCCGAAGCGGTCTACCGCCGTGATCTTTTGCTCTATGGCGGGTTGATCCTGGCGGGCGTGCTGCTGGTGCTGATCCCCGCCTTCCTGACCGTGCGCTACCTGACTGGGGCGCTGCGCGTAAGCGGCGATGCCGCCAAGGCCATTGCCGCGGGCGACCTGATCCAGCCCCTGCCCTCAGTCGGGCGTGATGAGCTGGGGGCGCTGATCGACCAGTTCGCCGTGATGCGCAACAGGCTGCACGAACTCATCGCGGCGGTGCGCCAGAACACGGAGCGGCTGGCCGGCGCGGCCGGGGAGCTCAGCGCGAGCGCCCGGGAGACCGCCGACAACACCGAGCGGCAGGCGGAATCCGCCTCCGGCATGGCGGCCTCCATCGAAGAGCTGTCGGTGTCCATCGACCAGGTGGAAGAACATGCTCGCGACGCCCACGCCATCAGCACCGAATCCGCACAGCTCGCCGGGCAGGGCGCCGGGGTGATCCGCGAGACGGCCGACAACATGCAGGCCATCGCCGCGGCGGTGACCTCCACTGCCGAGAGCCTCCGCGGGCTGGAAGTGGAGGCCAACCGCATCTCCGACATCGTGCACGTGATCAAGGAGATCGCTGACCAGACCAATCTGCTTGCCCTCAATGCCGCCATCGAGGCGGCCCGCGCAGGCGAGCAGGGCCGCGGCTTCGCCGTGGTGGCGGACGAGGTGCGCAAGCTCGCGGAACGCACCAGCCAGGCCACGGTGGAGATCAGCGAGATGATCGGCAAGGTGCAGCAGGGCACCCAGCGTGCGGTGCAGGAAATGGAAGCGGGTGTGAGCCGCGTCCAGGCAGGCGTGCAGGTGGCGCGCGATGCGGGCGCTTCCGTGGAAACCATCCGTGACGGGGCCGGGCGTGCCAGCGCGGCCGTGGACGGCATTTCCGCAGCCATCAAGGAGCAGGCCGTGGCGGCGCGGGAGATCGCCCGTCAGGTGGAGGCCATCGCCCAGGGGGCGGAAGCCAACAATGCCGCCGCCCAGCAGACCTCGAGCACCGCGCAACAAGTGGCCGATCTCGCCGCCTACCTCGAAAAGCTGACGAAGCGCTTTAACATCGGCTGAGTCATCGCGCTGCGGCATTCGCCGCAGCGCGCGGCAACAGCACCCACATCCTGCCCTGCTGCCGCATCGCCCCGGCGAGCTTCCCTGCCTCCTCGCCGAAACCCCAGAAGAAATCCGCGCGCACCGCGCCCTTGATGGCCCCGCCCGTGTCCTGGGCCAGCATCAGGCGCGTGAGCGTCTCGCTGCGGTTGGGCCAGGTGGTCTCCAGATAGACCGGCGCACCGAGCGGCACCGAACGGGGATCCACCGCGAGGCTGCGGCCTCCGGTGAGCGGCACGCCGAGCGCCCCGGGCGGACCATTGGGGGAAGGCGGCAGCTCGCGGAAGAACACATAGCTCGCGTTGGCGTTGAGCAGTGTCGCAAGCTTGTCCGGATTGCGCAGAGCCCACGCCTTGATGCCCTGCATGGAGGCCTCATCCAGCGTCAGCTCGCCCCACTCCACGAGCTTGCGGCCGATGGAGGTATAAGGATGGCCGTTCTGGTCCGCATAGCCCACCCGCACCACCTCGCCGTTCTCCAATTGCACCCGGCCCGAGCCTTGGATCTGCAGGAAGAACAGCGCAATCTCGTCGTCCACCCAGACGATCTCGCGGCCGGCCAGGGGTGCAGTGCCGTTGTCGATTTCCGCGCGGCTGTAGTAGGGCACCACGCGCCTGCCCACCAGCCGGCCGCGCAGGCGGTAGTTGCGCAGCTCGGGATAGACACTGGCAAGGTCGATGACCAGCAGATCGTCGGGCACGCCGTAGAGGGGGTAACGGTAGCGGTCGCTGGGGGTCCGGCTGCCGTAGAGCAACGGTTCGTAATAGCCGGTGATGAGCCCGCGCTCGCTGCCATCCTCGCTGCTCACCCGATGGGGCACGAACCAGTGCTCGAAGAAGGCGCGCGCACTGGCGTCGTCCACAGGCGTTGTGGCCTGCGCCGCGGCACATGGCGCTTGCCACTCGGCGCGGCGCGCAAGCGCACTGCAGCTGGCGATAAACGCGCCCCAACTTTGCGCGGCGTCATTGGCCTGCCAGGCGGGCAGGGCCGACCAGTCCACCGGGCTCAAGACTGCGGGGGCGGGCCTGGATGGTGGCGGTGGCAGCGCCGGCGGCAGGGCGCAACCTGCGGCGAGCGCGAGCAATGGGAGTGCGGCGATGATGCGGAAAATCGGCAGCCGCCGCGCACTGGATAAAGCGCGAATCATCTCGGTCAGTCCGGGTGTTTCATGAGGGGCACCGGCAGATGGCGCCGCGCGCGGCGAACGGCTTCGTGCATCCAGCGGCAGGCGATCACTTTCCATTTCGCTCCGGTAAGGTTCCCATGGCTTCCCGTGATGGAGCGCACCTCGACCCCCCTCCCCCGGAAGGGGCCATGCCCCACGACCCCTCCCCCTCGATGGGGGAGGGAAGGGGTGGGGGTGGAAAGCCGAGGCCGTCGTTGCGATTCCAGCGGCGCCCTCGCAGAAAATCCGGGTAGTATATCCACCATGCACGTGCCTTACGCACCCGTACCGGGTTTTTACAAGGAACGCATCCAGATCGCCATCCTCACCGGGGAATACATGGATCTCCACTGGCGCGAGGAAGGCGGCGAGCGCGCCTGGCTGGCCCGCCTGTGGCCGAGGGAACTGGTGCAGGAGGATGGCGCCGATTACCTGCTGGCGCAAAACGAGGCCGGTACCCCGGTGAAGATTCGTCTCGATCTGATTCAAAACTTTCCCACGCCCATCAAATGAGCTGGCTCATCCTCGAAGCGGCGCTCGCGCTCGGTCTTCTCATCTTCATCGTCTGGTACACCCTGCCGAAGAAGAAAAAGGATGACCGCGACGAACGGCCCTAAGCCGCCTTGCGCAGCCGGATCAGGCGGAACCAGCCGGAGAGCCACGCTGGCTCGTCCGACTCCACCGTGAGCCCCGGCGCGGTGGCGATCACCTCCTCGAACACCACGTCGAGGCGCGTGGCGATGCGGCGGGACAAGGGGTTGAGTGCCCGACGCAGCGGTGCACGCTCCCCGGGCCTGAGGAACTTGTCGAGCAGCAGGATGCACCCGCCCGGCTTGAGCACCCGCAGCGTCTCCGCGAGACAGGTCGCAGGCTGCGGCACCACGGCGAGGATCAGGTGCAATACCGCGTGGTCGAAGCGTGCATCACCAAAGGGCAGACGCAGGCTGTCCCCTTGCACCAGGGCGACGTCCGCCGCGGGCATCCGCGTCCGTGCCCGCTTCAGCATGGCGCGGGTGAGGTCCAGTCCCACGTAGCGGTGCTGCGGCGGCAGGTGGGGCAGGTCGAGCCCCGTACCGATGCCGTTGACCAGGACATCCCCGGCCGGCAGGCTCGCCAGGGTCTGCAGGCTCTGGCTGCGCAGCCGCCAGGTGGCGCGCGCGAGGAGCGGGTCGTAGAGGGGCGCGAGGGCGGTGTAGGCGTGCTTGAGGGACACTAATGCAACACGCGCGGCACGCTCAGGGTGAATTCGGGGATCGGCGCGTCGAACTTGGTGCCGTCCTCCGCCACCATCTGGTAGCTGCCTTTCATGGTGCCCACGGGGGTGGCGATGGCCGAGCCGCTGGTGTATTCGAAAGTCTCGCCGGGGCGCAGGAAGGGTTGCTCGCCCACCACGCCCAGGCCGCGCACTTCCTGCACCTGGTTGTTGGCATCCGTGATGATCCAGTGCCGGCTGATCAGCTGGGCCGGCATGGTGCCAGTATTGGAGATGGTGATGGTGTAGGCGAACACGTAGCGCTCCTGCTCCTCGCTGGATTGTTCGGGAAGATATTCCACGTGGGCGCTGACGCTGATTTCGTACTTCTTCGTATCGGCCATGGTCGGATTCCGCTGGGGTGGCGCGCGTAGGCAAGACCGCTATTTTACGGGTAAAATCCCGCACTTTGTTTGCGAACCGTCAAGGAATCGACCATGCCCGCCCCGTACCGTATTGCGCCCAGCATCCTCTCGGCTAACTTCGCGAGACTCGGCGAGGAGGTGACCAACGTCATCGCCGCCGGCGCCGACATCATCCACTTCGACGTGATGGACAATCATTACGTGCCCAATCTCACCATCGGTCCGCTGGTGTGCGAAGCGATCCGCCCGCTGACCGAGGCCATCATCGACGTGCACCTGATGGTGAAGCCCGTGGACCGTATCATTCCGGACTTCGCCAAGGCGGGCGCCAACATCATCACCTTCCATCCCGAGGCCTCCGAGCACATCGACCGCTCCCTGGCGCTGATCAAGGACTGCGGCTGCAAGGCCGGCCTGGTGTTCAACCCCGCCACGCCGCTGGACTACATGGACCACGTGATGGACAAGCTGGACATGGTGCTCCTGATGTCGGTGAACCCCGGCTTTGGCGGCCAGAAGTTCATCCCGGAGGCCCTCAACAAGCTGCGCACCGCGCGCCAGAAGCTCGACGCCTACCGGGACAAGACCGGCAAGGACATCTGGCTTGAGATCGACGGCGGCGTGAAGACCGACAACATCGCGGAGATCGCTCGCGCCGGCGCCGACACCTTCGTGGCCGGCTCCGCCGTGTTCGGCGCGGCCAAGGACAGCGACCCGCACCGCTACGATTCCATCATCGGCGCCCTGCGCGCGGAACTGGCGAAGGTTTGATGAAAGCTCGAGACGCAGAGGGCGCGGAGGTCGTAGGGGCAAGCAAGTTTATCCTCAGACAGCGTCCTCCGCGACCTCAGCGTTTACAAATTTTGAATTCATGAGCATCCAATTTCCAATCAACATCAAAGCCGTGGTCATCGACCTCGACGGCACGCTGCTGCACACCGCGCCGGATCTGGCCGATGCGGCGGTGCTCATGTGCGAGGAGCTCGGCCTGCCGCCCATCGGGCTGGAAACGGTCAAGACCTATATCGGCAACGGGGTGTCGCGGCTGGTGAAGCGCGTGCTCACCCGTGACATGGATGCCGAGCCCGATCCGGCGCTGTTCGCACGTGCGCTAGCGGTGTACGAGAAACACTACGCCAGCGTGCTCTATCGCAAGAGCCAGATTTTCCCCGGCGTGGTGGAGGGGCTGAAGGCGTTGCTGCATCAGGGCTTTCGCCTTGCCTGCATCACCAACAAGGCGGAAAAATTCACCCTGCCTCTGCTCGATGGCATGGGCTTGTTCGCTTATTTCGAGTTGATCCTCTCCGGTGACAGCTTGCCCCGCAAGAAGCCCGACCCGCTGCCGTTGCTGCACGCCTGCGACCACTTCGAGATCCTGCCCCGCCAAATGCTGTTGATTGGCGACTCGCTCAACGACGTGCAGGCGGCGCGCTCCGCGGGCGCTTACGTGTTCGTGGTCCCCTACGGCTATAACCGCGGCCAGAGCGTGGAGGAACTCGGGGCGGATGCAGTCGTGCCCAGCCTGCTCGAAGCGGCCAAGCTCATCAAGAAGGCCTGACATGCACCACAGAGGCACGGGGGCACAGCGGATCGCACGCCTGTTCGGGCGATGGCGCTGAAGAGGGCCGGAAACGGGGCAGGGGGTCGGTGGACCCGCGTGCCCTGCCATGGTTTGCGCTCCGACTCTGTGTCTCTGTGGTGAAAAATGACTGAACAAGATTTTCTGAAATACGGCCGCGAGGGCTACAACCGCGTGCCCCTGGTGCGCGAGGCGCTGGCGGATCTCGACACACCGCTGTCCGTCTATCTCAAGCTGGCCAACCAGCCCTTTTCCTACCTGTTCGAATCGGTGGTGGGCGGCGAGCGCTTCGGTCGCTATTCCTTCATCGGCCTGCCGGCCAGGACCCGCCTGGTGGTCCGCGGCCATCAGGTGCAGATCGAAGACGACGCCGGCATCCGCGAGCAGGTGGAGCTGGGCGACCCGCTGGAATTCGTCGCCGACTATCGACAGCGCTTCAAGGTCCCCCGCGTGCCCGGCCTGCCGCGTTTCTGCGGCGGCTTGGTGGGCTACTTCGGCTACGACACCGTGCGCTACATCGAAACGAAACTGGCGAAGGTGCGCAAGCCCGATCCGATCGATGCCCCGGACATCCTGCTGCTGCTGTCGGAGGAGCTGGCGGTGGTGGACAACGTGCTGGGCAAACTCTATCTCATCGTTTACGCCGATCCCAACGAGGCAGGCAGCCATGCCCGCGCCCAAGCGCGCCTGGACGAGTTGGAACGGAGGCTGCGCCAACCCATGGACGTGCCGCACACGCCACACATGGCGCCCCAGGCCGCCCGGTCGGAATTCGGCGAGGCGGCGTTCAAGCAGGCGGTGGAACGCGCCAAGCGCTACATCTTCGATGGCGACATCATGCAGGTGGTGCTGGCCCAGCGCATGAGCCAGCCCTTCCACGCGCACCCGTTGAGTCTTTACCGCGCCCTGCGTAGCCTCAATCCCTCGCCCTACATGTTCCATTGCGACTACGGCGCCTTCCAGGTGGTGGGCGCATCACCCGAGATCCTCGTGCGGCTCGAGCACGACACCGTCACCGTGCGCCCCATCGCCGGCACGCGCCCCCGCGGCGCCACCCGCGAGCAGGACGAGGCGCTGGCCGCCGAGCTGCTCGCTGACCCCAAGGAGCGCGCCGAGCACCTGATGCTCATGGACCTGGGCCGCAACGACGTGGGCCGGGTGGCAAAGACCGGCTCCGTGCGCGTGACTGAAAACATGGTGATCGAGCGCTACTCCCACGTGATGCACATCGTCTCCAACGTGGAAGGCAAACTCCGGGACGGGCTGGATGCCATGGACGTGCTGCGCGCCACCTTTCCCGCCGGCACCGTGAGCGGCGCGCCCAAGGTGCGCGCCATGGAAATCATCGACGAACTGGAGCCCACCAAGCGCGGCATCTATGCGGGCGCCGTGGGCTATCTCGGCTTCAACGGCGACATGGATCTCGCCATCGCCATCCGCACCGCGGTGGTGAAGGCCGACACCCTCTATGTGCAGGCTGGCGCCGGCATCGTCGCCGACTCGGTGCCGGAGAACGAATGGCTGGAAACCAACAACAAGGCCCGCGCCGTGCTGCGCGCGGCGGAACTCGCACTGGCCGGGCTCGGCGCGAAGCATGAGTGAGGTGGAATCATGTTATTGATGATCGACAACTACGATTCCTTCACCTACAACCTGGTGCAGTATTTCGGCGAACTGGGCCAGGATGTGCGCGTGTTCCGCAACGACGAAATCGACCTGGCGCAGATCGCGGCGCTCAGGCCCGATCACATCGTGGTCTCCCCCGGCCCCTGCACGCCGAATGAAGCGGGCGTGTCGGTGCCGCTGATCAAGGCATTCGCCGGCAAGGTGCCCATCCTCGGCGTGTGCCTGGGCCACCAGAGCATCGGCCAGGCCTTCGGCGGCAGGATCGTGCACGCCAGGCAGCTCATGCACGGCAAGACCTCGCAGATCTACCACACGGGGGTGGGCGTGTTCGAGGGCCTGCCCAGCCCCTTCACCGCGACGCGCTATCATTCCCTGGTGATCGAGCGCGCGAGCCTGCCGGACTGCCTGGAGATCACCGCCTGGACGGACGACGGGGAGATCATGGGGGTGCGGCACAAGATCTTGCCGGTGGAAGGCGTGCAGTTCCACCCGGAATCGATTCTCACCGAGTATGGGCATGAGATGCTGGCGAATTTTTTGAAATCACCCTCTCCCCAGCCCTCCCCCATCAAGGGGGAGGGGGTGTAAGGAAGACGATGTCTTTGTTCCTCTCCCATGGGGGCGTAAGGAAGACGATGTCTTTGTTCCTCTCCCACGGGGGCGTAAGGAAGACGATGTCTTTCTCCGTCCGCCACGAGGGGGAGGGGCGTAAGGGAGGGTGGTGTCCCCTCTCACTTGAAGCGTAAGGAGAGGGGTGTTTTTCTCCCCTCCCTTGATGGGAGGGGGTAGGGGGAGGGTGAAACGTGCCAAGCGCCCTAACGCTGCGCGCCAAGAACTTGAGGCGCGATATGACCGATGCCGAGCGCAAGTTATGGTACCGGTTACGCGCGGGCTGGGTGGGTGTCAAGTTCCGGCGTCAACAGCCTATCGGAGCTTACATTGTGGATTTCGTCTGCTTCGAGCGCAGGCTGATCGTTGAATTGGACGGTGGTCAACATGCCGATGCAGTCGAAAAGGATGCAGCGAGAACGCGGTGGCTCGAAAGCCAGGGTTTCACCGTGCTGCGATTCTGGAACAACGACATCATGACGAACATCGAGGGGTGTTTGACGCGCATCATGGAAGCGCTTTCACCCTCTCCCCAACCCTCCCCCATCGACGGGGAGGGAGCGAACAGGAGGACCGTATGACCCCGCAAGCCGCCATCACCGCCCTCATCGAGCGTCGTGACCTGAGCAAGGACGAGATGCTCGACCTCATGCACCAGATCATGACCGGGCAGCTCACGCCGGTGCAGATCGCGGGCATCCTGATCGCCCTGCGCGCCAAGGGCGAGACCGTGACGGAGCTGGCAGCCGCCGCCCAGGTCATGCGCGAGCTGGCCACCAAGGTGCCGCTCTGCGCCGACGAGCATCTGGTGGACACCTGCGGCACCGGCGGCGACGGCGCCCACACCTTCAACATCTCCACCGCCAGCGCCATCGTGGCCGCGGCGGCGGGGGTGAAGGTGGCCAAGCACGGCGGCCGCTCCGTCTCCAGCACCTGCGGCAGCGCGGACGTGCTCGAAGCCCTGGGCGTCAACGTCAACCTCACGCCGGAGCAGGTGGCCCAGTGCGTGAACGAGATCGGCGTCGGCTTCATGTTCGCGCCCAACTACCACAGCGCCATGAAGCACGCGGCGCCGGTGCGGCGCGAACTGGGCGTGCGCACCCTGTTCAATCTCCTCGGCCCCATGACCAACCCCGCGGGCGCAAAGAATCAGGTCTTGGGCGTGTTCGCCCGCGACCTGGTGGGCAAGCTCTCGCGCGTGCTGATGGAACTCGGCAGTCGTCATGTGCTGGTGGTGCATGCCGCCGACGGGCTGGACGAAATCAGCCTCGGCGGCGACACCTACGTGTCCGAGCTACGCGAAGGCGAGCTGAGCGAATACACCCTCAACCCGCAGCAGTTCGGCCTGGACATCTGCTCCTCGGAAAAGCTCGCGGTGCACAACATCGACGAAGCCCGCGCAATGATCCATTCGGTGTTCGACAACCGGGACGGCCCGGCCAAGGACATCGTCTGCCTCAACGCCGGCGCGGCGATCTACGTGGGCGCGGGCGCCGGCACGCTGGCGGAGGGCATCGCCAAGGCGCGCGGGGTGATCGAGAGCGGGGCGGCGAAGGCGAAGCTGGGGCAGTTGGTGGCGTTCACTTCGCGGTTTGTTGAAAAAGCTTGAAACGCAGAGGACGCGGAGGTCGCTGAGGTGAGTGACGTCGGCGAACTCATCATCGGCGCGGCGATGCGTGTTCATTCGGCTCTTGGGCCGGGGCTTCTGGAAAATGCCTATGAAGCCTGCCTGGTTTACGAGTTGGAGAAGCGTGGGCTGAGTGTGAAACGGCAAGTGCCAATGCCTGTTACTTATGAAGGTGTTGCTCTTGATGTAGGGTATCGGCTTGACTTGCTGGTTGCGGATGCGGTGGTGATCGAGCTAAAAGCGGTTGAAAAGGTACTTCCGCTTCATGGTGCCCAGTTGTTGAGCTACTTGCGGCTTGGCGGTTATAAGCTGGGCTTTTTGTTAAATTTCAATGTACCCCACATGCGGGATGGCATCAAGCGAGTGGTGAACGGTTTGTAAGCCATGGTTTTCCTCCGTGACCTCTGCGCCCTCTGCGTTTAGGCTTTTACTTTATGTCCGACATCCTCCAAAAAATCCTCGCCGTAAAAGAACAAGAAATCGCCGCCGCCAGGAAAGCCGAGCCCTTCGAAGCCATGCGCGCCGCCGCCGAGTTCGCGCCGCCGCCGCGGGATTTCACAGGTGCCCTGCGCGCGAAGATGGCCCAAGGCAAAGCGGCGGTGATCGCCGAGATCAAGAAAGCCAGCCCCAGCAAGGGCGTGCTGCGCGAGGATTTCCGCCCGGCCGAGATCGCGGCCAGCTACGAGAAAGGCGGCGCGGCCTGCCTGTCGGTGCTCACCGACCGCCAGTTCTTTCAGGGCAGCCCGGATTATTTGCGCGAGGCGCGCGACGCCTGCAGCCTGCCGGTGCTGCGCAAGGACTTCATCATCGACCCGTATCAGGTGTACGAGGCGCGGGCCATGGGGGCGGATTGCATTCTGCTCATCGTGGCGGCGTTTGCGGCACCCTCCCCCCACCCCCTCCCATCGAGGGAGGGGGGGCAGGTTCTTTCCCCCTCGATGGGGCATCCCTCCCAGACTCCCGCCCCCTTGATGGGGCATCCCTCCCAGACTCCCTCCCCCTTGATGGGGGAGGGCAGGGGTGGGGGTGCAAGCTTCAACGTCACCGCCATGCAGGCCCTCGAATCCCTCGCCCACACCCTCGGCATGGCCGTCCTGGTGGAAGTCCACGATGCCGCCGAACTGGACGCCGCCCTGCAACTCAAGACGCCGCTCATCGGCATCAACAACCGCAACCTGCGTACTTTCGAGGTCTCGCTGCAAACCACCCTGGGCCTGCTGCCACGCATTCCGCAGGGCCGCATTGTCGTGACCGAGTCAGGCATCCTGGGTCCCGAAGACGTCGCCCTCATGCGCCGCCAAGGCGTGCATGCCTTCCTGGTCGGGGAGGCCTTCATGCGCGCCGCCGAGCCCGGGGAAGAGTTGGGGCGGCTGTTTGCCCTGAGCCGGTTTCTTGATGTCGGGCCGTAAAACACCCCTACTGGTCTAAGACTGGTCTGAATAGAGGGGGATCGTGAAATCCGTCGGCGCCTACGAAGCCAAGACACGCTTGCCAAAGCTGCTGGAAGAGGCGGCGCGGGGCGAGCGCATCCGACTGTGAAGCGGCCTCGGCCCGTTTCGTCGAGCTGTTGCGCGGCTTGCCGATCACCGTGGATGGTGAAGTAGCCGGTCGGGCGCTCGGCAGCGTCCTAGCTCTTGCGCGCGAACAATCGCTCTCCTCCTATGACGCCGCCTACCTTGAACTGGCGATGCGCGAGGGGGCTGCGCTGGCGATGCTGGATCAACGGCTGAAGGAAGCGGCGCTGCGCTGCGGCGTGCAGGTTTTTCAGGCCGGCTGAGGCGGGCTGCGGTAGCAAGCTTGCAAAGCCCCGCAGCTGGCATTTTGCTGAATTTCTCCCGCCCCCCCCTGGATGGCGCGATTCTCCGCGACACCCTCCCCTCGATGGGGGAGGCCCCCACCGCAACCCCCTCCCCCTCGATGGGGGAGGGTAGGGGTGGGGGTGAAAGCGCCCCCTCGATGGGGAATCCTTCGCATCACCATCCCCCCACCCCCTCCCATCGAGGGAGGGGGGCAGGTCCTTTCCTCCTCGATGTGGGAAGGCCCCTCCGCAACCCCCTCCCCCTCGATGGGGCATCCCTCCCAGACACCCTCGCCCTTGATGGGGGAGGGCAGGGGTGGGGGTGAAAGCGTCTCCTCGATGGAGCGTCCCTTCCAGACACCCTCCCCCCCACCCCCTCCCATCGAGGGAGGGGGGCAGGTCCTTTCCTCCTCGATGGGGTAGCCCTCCCAGACTCCCTCCCTCTCGATGGGGCATCCCTCCCAGACACCCTCCCCCTCGATGGGGGAGGGCAGGGGTGGGGGTGCAAGTTTCAGCGTCGCTGCCATGCAGGCCCTCCAAGCCCTCGCCCATCGGCTCGGCATGGGTATCCTGGCCGAAGTCCACGATACCGCCTTGTAGCTTAGGACCCCCTTCACGGGCATCAACGACCGCAGCCTGCGCACTTTACGAAGCCTCGCTGTAAAACGGGCGGGGCCCGATGGCGCGTCTGTTCGGGCCGGCCCGAGCGGTCGCCGCGGCCCGGAGGTCCATGCTGTTGCAAGTGTGCAACGGCATTTTCGCCTCGGTGCGGGAATATTACTCGATGCTAATGTTTCTCCGGATGAAAAATCCCTGCCGGGCGTATTGTTGTATCTTCGCAACACTGGCCAACAAAGACCGTACTCGATCCCATTAAATCATTGTCACCGGGACGCCCGAACGGGGAAAATGGCCCTGACTTCTCTGCAGAGAGGTTTCATCCGGTGCGAAGGGAGGAAATTTCCGAACTTCGCGGATCAATCACAGATAGGAGAGACTATGAACAAGAAACTTCTGGCTCTGGCGGTTGCTGGCGCTTTCGCCGCCCCCGCGGCGATGGCCCAGACCAACGTCACCCTGTATGGCACCGCCGCGATGTCGGTGGACCTCGTGGATGGCGGCTCCGGTGGCGGGGCAAGCCTCACCTCCCAAGCTAGCGATTCGCGTTGGCGCGTTTCCAGCAACACCTCGCTGTTTGGTCTGCGAATCAAGGAAGACCTGGGCAACGGCTTGGATGCTCATGCGCAACTGGAAACCGCCATCAACATCGACACCGGCGGCGGCATCGGCTGGGGTGGCACCACCGGCAACCGCAACAACTTCGTCGGTTTTGGCAGCAAGTCCTGGGGCGCGATCGACTTCGGCCTGATCGACTCCCCGCTGAAAACCTCCACCGGCCGTCTGGACCTGTTCGGCGGCGGCCATACCATTGCGGACTATCGGAGCTTGTTCGTGACCGGCAGCAGCATCGACAGCGTGCGCAAAGCGAACTCGGTGTACTACACCAGCCCGAACTTCAGCGGTTTTGCCTTCAAGGCGCAAACCGCGGCCACGACCGAAGACGGCTCCACCCAGTCGCCCAACTTCTACTCGTTGAGCGCCGAGTATGCCAACGGTCCGATCTTCGCGGTCTTGGCTTATGAGAAGAACGAAACCGTCGGCAGCGCGGGAACGAGCGCGCTAACGGTGGCCTCAATTGGCGGCCAGACCCTTGCTGCTGGTGCTGCAGGCGATAGCTGGGAGTCCGATGTGACCACCTGGCGCGCCGGCTTTGGCTACAACTTCGGTACCGTCCGCGTCGGGGTGGCGTATCAGAACGTGGATACGGACGTCAAGGCGCTTAGTGGTACCCTGACCGGGACGCTGGCGGACTCTGCGACGGGCACTTCCTACGACCGCGATTCCTGGCATGTGTCTGCCGGATGGAACATCACCAAGGCTACGATGCTGGCTGCCCAGTACACCAATGCCGGCAAGATCAATGAGATCGCCAATAGCGGTGCATATCAGTGGACCCTGGGCGTGCGTCATGACCTCTCCAAACGTACCAACGTGTACGCCCTGTACACCAGGGTCAACAACGATTCGGCGGCCAGCTACTCGCTTGGCGGCGGGGCGACGGGTACCCAGGGCATCAGCGCTGCTGCCGCAGGCGAAGACCCGAGCGCCTTCTCCGTGGGCGTGGTTCATCGCTTCTGATTTGCCGCAAGCTGGTAAGTCGTGACTCGACGGGCGCCCTCGGGCGCCCGTTTTTTTTGGCGCGCCGGGCGAGGTCACGAGGTCAGCGAGGTCAGCGAGGTCAGGGGTCAGGCCTTTACTTTACATCATCTGGCCGCTACTCTTATGGTATGGCTCGTCCACTCCGGCTGGAATTTCCGGGTGCCCTCTATCACCTCACCGCTCGCGGCAATCGTCAGGAGGACATTTTTCTCGACGATTCCGACCGTCAGACTTTTCTCGATCTGTTGGCGAAGGAAATCCGTCAACAACACTGGCGACTCTACGCTTATTGCCTGATGGGCAACCATTATCACCTGCTCATCGAAACGCCGGAAGGCAATTTGGTGGCCGGCATGCGCCGCCTCAACGGCGTGTATACCCAGGCCTTCAATCGCCGTCATGAACGGGTCGGGCATGTGTTCCAGGGGCGCTACAAGAGTATTCTCGTGGACAAGGATGCCTATCTCCTTGAACTTGTGCGTTACATCGTGCTCAACCCGGTACGGGCGCGGATGGTCAAGCGGGTCGAGGATTGGCCCTGGAGCAGCTATCGCGCCACTGCGGGGAAAGTCGCAGCGCCGGATTGGCTGAATGCGCAGTGGGTCTGGCGGCAATTGGGTGACGATGCCGCGAGTGGCCAGCGGGCTTACCGCCGCTTTGTGCAAGCTGGGCTGGGCGGCCCGTCTCCGTGGCAGGCCCTGCGTTGCCAGATCTATCTGGGGGGTGACAAGTTTCTGGCACGCATGGCCAAGCTGGCAAAGGAGAGCGAGGGCGAAGGTATTCCGAAGATGCAACGCGAGCCGGCGCGCCCCAGCGCTGACCAGGTGCTTTCGGATGTGGCGAAGACGTTCGGCGTCGCGCCAGAAGCTGTGACGGGGCGGACATCGCAAGCGGCGTTTAGGGCTTGGGTATATTTGCTGCGGCGCGCGGCGAACCTGAGTTTGCGCGAAGTGGCGGAGAAAGCGCGCGTGTCGCCTGGACGGATCTCGCAGATTCAGCGTGCGCTGGACGAGGAGGGTGGCGCGGCGCTGCGCAAACTGATGGCAAAGTATAATGTAAAGGCCTGACCCCAACGCTGCAACGCTGTACTGATACGAGACCACCATGCTGAACCTGGACAAACTGATCATCGAATTCGATAAGGGCCTGCGCACCGTGTTCGCTCCGGCGCCCACGGTCCGCCCGCTGCCGGGCAAGGATCTGCCGCAGGCGGAGATGAGCGAGAGCGAGAAACGCCTCGCCGCCGGCCTCATGCGCGTGAACCACTCGGGCGAGGTGTGCGCCCAGGCCTTGTATCAGGGGCAGGCGCTGACCGCCCGCAACCCGGAAGCCCGGGCGGCGCTCAAGCAGGCGGCGCAGGAAGAAACCGAGCATCTGAACTGGTGCGAAGCGCGGCTGAAGGAGCTAGGCTCGCATAAGAGCTATCTGAATCCCGTCTGGTACACCGGCTCGCTCGCCATCGGCATGCTCGCCGGCGCCTTGGGCGACAAGTGGAACCTGGGCTTTCTGGCGGAGACCGAGCGTCAGGTCGAGGCGCACCTGCAGGGCCACCTGGACCGGCTGCCGCCGCAGGACGCCAAGAGCCGCGCCGTGGTGGAACAGATGAAGATCGACGAGGCGCGGCACGCCACCACCGCCATCGCACACGGCGGTGCGGAGCTGCCGCTGCCGGTGCGGCTGGGCATGAAGCTCACGTCCAAGCTGATGACCAAGACCGCCTACTGGATTTGAGCGGCGTGCCCAGCTTCGCGGAAAACCTGCAGGCGCTGCCCACCTGCGACGACATTGCTGCGCTGGAATTGCGCGATGCCAGCGGCGCGTGGGTCGCCCGCATAGAGAACAAGCCGGGTCGCGCGGGCTCGGTGCGCGTGTATGCCTATCTGGCGGGAAAGTGGGGCGGCATTGGCGCGGAAGCGGCCGAGGAGGGGCTGAAGCTCTATGCGGAGCACGCCGCGGATGCCCGGGCCAACCCGGGCAAGCACCCGAATATCGATCGCCTGTTTCAGATCATCGAGCAGAGCGCGCGCCTTGAAGTCAAGATGGTGCCGCGCTGACGGTGCCCGTTCTTACGCTTCGCGAATCTCGAAATCGTGGGTGATCCGGGCGGTCTTGCCGAGCATGATCGACGCCGAGCAGTATTTCTCCGCCGAGAGGTTGATCGCCCGTTCCACCGCTTCCCGCTTCAGGGCCTTGCCGCTTACCACGAAGTGGATGTGAATCTTCGTGAACACCTTGGGGTCGGTGCTGGCGCGCTCCGCGTCGATTTCCGCCACGCAGTCCAGGATTTGCTGCCGCTGTTTCTTCAGGATCGCCACCACGTCATAGGCCGTGCAGCCGCCGGTCCCCAGCAGCAGCATTTCCATCGGGCGCGGGCCGAGGTTGCGGCCGCCGCCTTCTGGCGGGCCGTCCATCAGGACCGCGTGGCCGCTCTCGGTTTCGCCCAGAAAGCTGGCGTTTTCCACCCATTTGATGCGCGCTTTCATGCCCTACCCCGGCTCGCCATGACCGTAAAGCCGAGATTCTAGACGGAATCGGCGCGCCTTACAGCCGCAGCCAGGCCCGCAGCCGATACCATGCCAGCCCGATGCCCTCATGGCAGGCAAGCGCGCTCTCCCACAGCGCGCGGGCGTTGGGGATGAAATCGGAGGGCCGCGTCTTGCCAGGCACGACGAGTTTGGTGGGAGCGGGGACGACGCGAATCCCGGCACGCTCGAATACGCGCACCGCGCGGGGCAGATGCCAGGCATGGCTTACCAGGAGCACGGTGCGGATGCCTTCCCGGTGGAGGATCTCGGCGCTCATGCGTGCATTGTCCCAGGTCGTGGCGGAGCGGGTCTCGATCCAGCGTACAGGCACGCGGAACTCCTCCTCTAGCACCCGGCGCATCAGTTCCGCTTCGGGCGTGCCGCCCAGGGGCGCGCCGCCCGTGACCAGGATCGGCAGTTTGTGGCTGCGGCGCAGCCAGGCGGCGTAGCGCAGCCTTTCGAGGGTCAGGGTGCCCACGGTGTCGCCGCCATATTCCGGCGCATCGAAATAGGTTCCGCCACCCAGCACCACGATGGCGCCCGCATCGCCGGGCCGGCCATCGAACCGGGGCGCCTGCAGCAAGCCAAGCAGCGTCCCGGCGACGAAGGGCGTGGACAGGGCGACGATTAGGCCGAGCGCGGCGAGGATGAGGCTGCGGCCAAGCCGGGGCCGTCGCCGCATCAGCGCAAGTCCGATAGCGCCCATCAGGGCCAGATTGAGGGGTGGCAGCAGGAGGGCGGCGAGGCCATTGGTGATGAGCCAGGTGAGGGGGGTATCCATGGTCGAGGAGCCATTTTAGCGCCCGGCAGGGCTCGGGCTCGGGGCGGTTGCCGGGAGCGTTTGACAGCGATGCCAAAAAACCATTAGAATTCACAGCTTTCGCAATTGGCAACGGGGATTCCGATGCGCACCTTTTCCGCAAAACCGCAGGACATCCGGCGCGACTGGTTCGTGGTCGATGGCACCGACAAGGTGCTGGGCCGCTTGGCCTCCGAAATCGCCCGGCGTCTGCGCGGCAAGCACAAGGCCATCTATACGCCGCACATGGATACCGGCGACTATATCGTGGTGGTGAATGCAGACAAGATCCGCGTCACCGGCAACAAGGCGCAGCAGAAGATGTATTACCGCCATTCGGGCTATCCCGGGGGCATCTACGGCAGCAACTTCACCCAGCTCAAGAGCAAGCACCCCGAACGGGTGCTGGAGAAGGCGGTCAAGGGCATGCTGCCCAAGGGTCCGCTGGGCTATGCCATGCTGAAGAAGTTGAAGGTCTACAAGGGCGCCGAACATCCCCACACGGCGCAGCAACCCAAGGCACTGGAAATCTGAGGACCGAACATGATCGGCAACTGGTACTATGGCACGGGGCGGCGCAAGAGTTCCGTGGCCCGTGTCTTCATCAAGCCGGGCAAGGGCAGCTTCATCGTCAACGACAAGCCGGTGGACGAATATTTCTCCCGCGAGACGGGCCGCATGGTGGTGCGCCAGCCGCTGGTATTGACCGACAGTGAGTCCAAGTTCGATATCAAGGTCAACGTGCTCGGCGGCGGTGAATCGGGCCAGGCCGGTGCGGTGCGCCATGGCATCACCCGGGCGTTGATCGACTACGACGCCAGCCTCAAGAGCGTGCTGTCCAAGGCCGGCCTGGTGACCCGCGACGCGCGGGAGGTGGAGCGCAAGAAGGTCGGCCTTCACAAGGCGCGCCGGCGCAAGCAGTTCTCCAAGCGCTGATTTCGGTTACCCTTTGGCAAGAAAGCCGCCGAAAGGCGGCTTTTTATTTGCTGCGGCGGTATCATCCTGTCAACGTGGAGAAAAGGATCTGGACCATGATCAAGATCGGCATCGTCGGCGGCACCGGCTATACCGGCGTGGAGTTGCTGCGGTTGCTGGCCCAGCACCCGCAGGCCGAGCTCGTCACCATCACCTCGCGCAAGGAGGCGGGGATGAAGGTTGCGGACCTGTTTCCCAACCTGCGCGGGCGCGTGGCGCTGGCCTTCGACGATCCGGCAGCCGCCCCGCTGAAATCCTGCGACGTGGTGTTTTTCGCCACCCCGAACGGTATCGCGATGACCCAGGCGCGTGAACTGCTGGATGCCGGCGTGCGCGTGGTGGACCTGGCGGCGGATTTCCGCATCCGGGACGTGCCGACCTGGGAAAAGTGGTATGGCATGCAGCACGCCTGCCCCGATCTGGTCGCAGAGGCGGTCTATGGGCTGCCGGAGCTGAATCGCGAGCGAATCCGCAACGCGCGGCTGATCGCGAACCCCGGCTGTTATCCCACCGCGACCCAGCTCGGTTTCCTTCCCCTCATCGAGGCCGGGGTGGTGGACCTGGATCACCTGGTCGCCGACTGCAAGTCCGGTGTGTCCGGCGCGGGGCGCAAGGCCGAAGTGCATACGCTGCTCGCGGAGGCGGGCGATAATTTCAAGGCTTACGCAGTCGCGGGCCACCGGCACTTGCCGGAGATCCGCCAGGGTTTGAGCCTGGTCGCGGGCAAGACGGTGGGGCTGACCTTCGTGCCCCACCTCACCCCCCTCATACGCGGCATTCACGCCACCCTGTATGCGCGGCTTACCCGTGAGGCCGACCTGCAGGCGCTGTTCGAGGCGCGCTACCGCGACGAGCCCTTCGTGGACGTGCTGCCGCCGGGGGCGCATCCGGAAACCCGCTCGGTGCGTGCCGCCAATACCTGCCGCATCGCCGTGCACCGGCCCCAGGGCGGGGACACCGTGGTGGTGCTGTCGGTGATCGACAATCTCGTGAAGGGTGCATCCGGCCAGGCGGTGCAGAACATGAACATCATGTTCGGCCTGCCGGAAACCCTCGGCCTCACGCAGGTGCCGGTCCTGCCCTGAAGCGTTCCGATGTCGGCAAGAGTCATTCGCGCCCTCAAGGCCCGCTTCGGGATTCACGCGCCACGCATGTCGGTGCGTGCTCATATTCCATGGCCTATCCGCGCGCTGGTGATGGGTGTGCTCTTGTCGGTGGGTATCTGGCTCGGGAAACTGGTTTTCGACACGGGGCTCGAACTCGCCGGCTTTGCCAAGACCGAGGCGGACAGGGAACTGGCGCGGCTCAACGCCAGCGTTGCGGCGCTCGCGCGGGAAAAGGCCGAGCTTGTGGCGGCCAATCTGCGTATGAGTCAGCAGCTTGAGATCGAGCAGGCAACCCACAAGGAACTGTCGAAGACGCTCAAGGCCTTGCAGGAGGAGAACGCCACCTTGCGGGAGGACAACGCGTTTTTTCGCAATCTGTTGTCCCCGGCCGGTGGTGTCGACAAGGTGACGATCCATGACTTCAAGGTGGAACGCAACCCCCTGCTCGCTGGCGAATACCGCTACCGGCTGCTACTATTGAAAGCCGGCAAGCGCGAGGAGGAATTCACGGGCAGCGTCGAACTCCTCATCACCGGCACCCTTCAAGGTCAGCGCGTGACGCACCGGGTGCCCTCGCCGCCGTCCGGTCAAGCGCGCCCAATCGAAGTGCGATTCAAGTATTACCAGCGTCTGGAAGGGGGGTTTCGGGTGCCGGAAGGGACCGTCGTCCGCAGCGTTCAGGTGCGTGTCTTCGAGCGCGGCGGCGATCAACCCCGCTGGACGAAGACCGTCAATCTCTGAAGCAACGTAGGTGAGACCATGTTTTTCGGACCGAAAGTGGCAAGGCCACAAAACCGCATCGATACCCTGATCGGCGCCGACACCAAGGTGGTCGGCGATCTGACGTTTTCCGGTGGCCTGCGCGTGGACGGGCAGATCAAGGGCAACGTCGCCGCAGTGGGCGACAGCCCCAGCACCCTGGTTTTGTCGGAGAATGCGCGCATCGAGGGCAAAATCCGCGTCTCCCACGTGGTTATCAACGGCACGGTGGTGGGCCCGGTGCATGCCAGCGAATACGTGGAACTCCAGTCGAAATGCCGCGTCACTGGCGATGTGTTCTACAAGAACGTGGAAATGCACATGGGTGCCATCGTCGAGGGCAAGCTGGTGCATGTGGAGGGCGGCACGGAACCGGACGGCTTCGCCGCGGCCGCCGCGATTGACCAATCCGCCTGAGCAATGGATAATTTTCCCGCAACCGACTGTAAGGAGTAGCGCCATGAATGCACCGACCGAAATGCCCGCACCGCTGAATTTCACCGACAGCGCGGCGGCCAAGGTGAAGCAGCTGATCGAGGAGGAGGGCAGCCCTGACCTCAAGCTGCGCGTGTTTGTCACCGGCGGCGGCTGCTCCGGTTTTCAGTACGGCTTCACCTTCGATGAGAACCAGGCGGAAGACGATACCGTGATCGAGAAGGGTGGGGTGACCCTGCTGATCGACCCGATGAGCTTCCAGTACCTGGTCGGCGCGGAAATCGACTATCAGGAAGGCCTGGAGGGCGCGCAATTCGTGATCAAGAATCCGAACGCGACCACCACCTGCGGGTGCGGTTCGTCGTTCTCGGTCTGATTCGCACGATCCGGCAGACGGTTTACCCAGGCTTGAGTGGAGAGGAGGCGTGCAGGCGCCTCCTTTTCTTTTTCAAGGGAGTCCGAATGAACGAATATGTGCCCGGTCTGGAAGGCGTGCCTGCCACCAAGTCGAACATCTCCTACATCGACGGGGAAAAGGGCATCCTGGCCTATCGTGGTTATCCGATCGAGGTGCTCGCCGAGCGCAGTACCTTCGAGGAAACCGCCCTGCTGCTGCTGGATGGTGATCTGCCCACCCGTGCCGAGCTGCGGGAATTCGACCGCGAAATGCGCGCCAACCGCAAGGTCAAGTTCTGGATTCGCGAGTTCGTGCGACGCCTGCCGCCGGCGGCACACCCGATGGACATGCTCACAGCGACGGTGGCGGCGCTGGGCATGTATTATCCCGGGCGTGAAACCGGCGAGGCGCGCCACGACCGGCGCTACGTGCACGACGTGTCCATCAACCTCATCGCGCGCATTCCGACCCTGGTGGCGATGTGGGAACACATGCGCAACGGCTACGATCCCATCGAGCCGCGCACGGACCTCACCACGGCGGAAAACTTTCTCTACATGTTAAGCGGCGAAGAGCCCGATCGTTACGTGGCCCGTGTGCTGGACATCTGCCTGATCCTGCATGCCGAGCACACCATCAATGCTTCCACCTTCTCGGTGCTGGTGTCCGGCTCCACCTTGGCGAGTCCCTATGGCGTGATCGCCTCTGGCATCGCCACCCTGGCCGGGCCGCTGCACGGTGGTGCCAACCAGGAGGTGGTGAAAATGCTGGAGGAGATCGGCAGCCCCGACCGCGCCGAGGCCTACATCGATGCCAAGCTCAAGGCCAAGGAGAAAATCTGGGGCTTTGGCCATCGTGAGTACTCGGTCAAGGATCCGCGCGCGGTGATCCTGGAGGAATTGATGCGCAAGCTGATCGATTACAAGGGTGGCAAGGTCAACCCGCTGTTCGAAATTGCGCAGGCGGTGGAGAAGGTGGCCACCGATCGCCTCGGCGCCAAAGGGGTGTATCCCAACGTGGACTTCTACTCCGGGGTGCTGTACCGGGAGATGGGCATCGCCCCCGATCAGTTTCCCAGCCTGTTTGCCATGGCGCGCGTGGCAGGCTGGCTTGCGCACTGGAAGGAGCAGTTGGGCCAGAACCGCATCTTCCGCCCCACCCAGGTCTATACGGGCGAACTCGACCGGCAGTACATCCCCATCGACCGGCGCGGTTGAGCGCCGCTTCAGTGCGGGTAGATTGCCCCCAGCACGCAGGGATGGCGGGCGCCGGTCGCCTCTGGCAGGTTGCCGGGAAGGCGATCCACCGCGCGCGACGCAAGCCACGCGAAGGCGAGGGCTTCCACCCATTCGGGCTCGATGCCTAGCACGGCGGTCGATGCGACGCTGATCCCGTCCTCCGCCAGCATCCGGGTGAGCGCCTCCATCAGGGTGCGGTTACGCGCACCGCCACCGCAGACATATACGGACTCCGCGCCGGTGCAGTGGCGCCGCACGCTCGCGGCGATCGTTTCGGTCGTCAGGGCGAGCAGCGTGGCTTGCACGTCCGCCGCCGCCCAGCTGGGATCGAGCCGGGCCTCGAGCCATTGCCAGTTGAACAGATCGCGCCCCGTGCTCTTGGGGGGGCTCTGGTCAAGAAAGGGTTCCGCGCGCAGACGATCGAGCAGGGCGGGGATGATCCGCCCGCTGGCGGCCAAGGCGCCATCGCGGTCGAAGGGTTGACCCGTGTGGTGCCGGCACCAGGCATCCATCAGGACGTTGCCGGGGCCGCAATCGAAACCGCGCGTGACACCGTCCGGGGCGAGGTCGGTCAGGTTGGCGATGCCGCCGATGTTGACGATGACGCGGTGATGCCTGGGGCTGGCGAATACCGCGCGGTGAAAGGCCGGGACCAGCGGCGCACCCTGGCCGCCGGCGGCGAGATCGCGGCTGCGGAAATCGGCCACCACGGTGATGTCGCTCCGCTCTGCGAGGCGGGCCGGGTTGTTGAGCTGCAGGCTGTAGCCCAGCTCCGGCCGGTGGCGGACCGTTTGCCCGTGGCAGCCGATGGCGGTGATGCGATCCGGTGCCACGCCGGCCTGTGCGAGCAGTGCGGCGACGATCTCATGGTAGCTGTCGGCGAGGCGGTTGGCTGCCAGCGCCGCGCGGTGCAGTTCATCGTCGCCACGGGCATTCAGCGCCAGCAAGTCTTCGCGCAGCCCGATCGGAAACGGATCATGTCGGGTCGCGATGAGACGCGGCGGACCAGCGCCGAACGCCGCCAGCACTCCGTCCACGCCGTCCAGGCTGGTGCCGGACATGAGGCCGATGAACAGACGCGTCTCGCTCATGGGGCGAGGGTCAGTCGATCACTCGATGCTGGCGAGCGTGAAGCTGCGCAGCATGTCGAGCTGGGCGAGCAGGGGCGTGGCTACGGCGAGGAATGCGGGGCGCTGTTGTGCGGCGATGGGGAAGGCTTGTGGCATCGGCACGGTGAGCGGATTGCGCTGCACGCCGGCGACGCGGAACTCGTAATGCAGGTGTGGGCCGGTGGCCAGCCCGGTCTTGCCGACGTAGCCAATCGTGTCCCCCTGCTGCACGCGGCTGCCCACGGTCAGACCCTTGCCGAAGCCGTTGAGATGCGCATACAGGGTGCTGTAGCTGCCGGCATGCTGCAGGATGATGACCTTGCCGTAACCGCCCTGCTGGCCGAGAAAGGCCACCCGTCCGTCGGCGACGGCGCGCACCCGTGTGCCGATCGGTGCGCCATAATCCACGCCCTTGTGGGCGCGCCAGGTGCCCAGCACGGGATGCAGGCGTGCCTGACTGAAGCCAGAGGTGACGCGGGAGAATTCCAGCGGCGAGCGCAGGAAGGCTTTGCGCAGATTCTTGCCGTCCGGCGTGTAATAGCCGTCGCGGCCTTCGGCGTCGCGGAAATAGACCGCGCGATGGACGCGCCCGTCGTTGATGAACTCCGCCGCCAGCACGCGACCGGTCTTGATGGGCTCGCCGGCGTTGTAATGCATTTCGTAAACCACGGTAAAGCGGTCGCCCTTGCGGATGTCGAGGTAAAAGTCGATGTCGGAGGAGAAGATCTCCGCGAGCTGCACCGCAATGGCGTCCGGCACACCGGCGGTGTCGGCGGCGCCGAACAGGGAATGGCGGATCTCCGCCGATTTCATCTGGATCCGGGTTTCCAGTGGCGCCGGGATTTCCTGTGCGCTGAAGCCGTCGTCGATACGATCCACCTTCAGCAGGGTGTTGCCCGGCGCGACGTAACGCAGCGCCAAAAGTTCGCCCGCTTCGCCGGTGCGCGCGCGCACACTGCGGCCCGGCACCAGTTGGTACAGACTGCGTGCATCCTTGGTGGTGCGCAGGAACTGGGACGCCCGCGCGTCATCGACCTCGAGCCGGTCCAGCAGGCTGGCGATGGTGTCACCGCGCTCAATGCGTGTTTCGCGCCAGTAGCTGGTCTCGCCCGCCTTGAGCGCCTGGGCTTCGGGCAGGGCGATGCTTTCGATCACGGTCTTCAGCTCGACGGGTTGGGTGTCCGTGTCCGGCGCGATGCCGAAGGCGACCGCGATGCCCAGCAAGGGCAGGCTGGACAGCGCCAGCAGCCCGTTCAAGCGGCGCTTGCGTGTCTGTAGGGATGCGATTTGCGCTAGAATGGCGCGTGTCCGTTGCTGCATTTGGATGCGTTTTTTCAGCAGAACCCGAAGGTTAACAGAAGTTGGCCGATCGGCAAACCGCCCGGCTTCGGGTTGTAAACGGCGCGATTGTCGCCCACTGAAGGGGCGGTGCCGATTACCGTTGTGTCATTTCCCTATGCCCTCCATCGACGAATCGCTGCAAATCATCAAGCGCGGCTGCGACGAGCTGCTCACCGAGCCCGAGCTCCGGGAGAAGCTCGCCACTGGCCGGCCGTTGCGGATCAAGGCGGGGTTCGATCCGACCGCGCCGGATTTGCATCTCGGGCATACGGTCCTGCTCAACAAGATGCGCCAGCTGCAGGAGCTGGGTCACGAGGCCCTGTTCCTGATCGGTGACTTCACCGGCATGATCGGCGACCCCACGGGCAGGAGCGCGACGCGGCCGCCGCTCACCCGCGATCAGGTGATCGAGAACGCACGCACCTACGAGGCGCAGATTTTCAAGATTCTCGATCCGGCGCGCACCCTGGTGATGTTCAACTCCAGCTGGATGGGCGAGATGAAAGCATCGGATCTCATCGCGCTGGCGGCCCAGCATACCGTGGCGCGCATGCTGGAGCGGGACGATTTCCACAAGCGCTACCACAGCGGTCAGCCGATCGCCATCCATGAGTTCCTCTACCCGCTGGTCCAGGGCTACGATTCGGTGGCGCTGAGGGCGGACATGGAACTCGGCGGCACCGACCAGAAATTCAACCTCCTGGTGGGGCGCGAGCTGCAGAAGCACTACGGCCAGCCGCCGCAGGTGGTGCTGACCATGCCGATCCTGGAAGGTCTGGACGGCGTGCAGAAGATGTCCAAGTCGCTCAACAACTATGTGGGCATTCATGAGCCGCCGCAGGAGATGTTCGGCAAGCTCATGTCGATTTCCGACACGCTCATGTGGCGTTACATCGAGCTTTTGTCCTTCGAGTCCGCCGCCACTATCGAGGGCTGGAAAAAGGACGTGGCGGCGGGGAGAAATCCGCGCGATATCAAGGTTTTGTTCGCGCAGGAAATCGTCGCGCGCTTCCACGACAAGGCGGCGGCGGAGAGGGCTCTGGCCGATTTCGAGGCGCGCTTCAGGCAGGGCGCCTTGCCGGAGGACATGCGGGAGGTGACCGTGCCCGCCGGCAGCATCGCACAGGTGCTCAAGCAGGCGGGGCTCACTGCCAGTACGTCCGAGGCCCTGCGCATGATCGAGCAGGGGGGGGTGCGTCTGGACGGTCAAAAGGTGAGCGACAAGGCGCTCATCCTTGCCAGCGGCACCGATGCGGTGCTGCAGGTGGGCAAGCGCAAGTTCGCGCGCGTGCGCGTCAGCTAGCGGCCTTGCTGCGTTTCGCCGGCGCGACCGGCTTTGCGTAGGGCAGCAGGTTTGCGGTTTCGCTCAGCAGGAATTGCTTGAACGCCTGGGCAGAGGCGGAGAGCCGCTTGTCGGTGCGGTGCACCACGTACCAGTGGCGCATGATGGGAAACCCTTCTGCCGCCAGCACCATCAGGCGCTTCGCCTCGAGTTCCAGTTCCACTGTGTGCAGGGACAGGATGCCCAGGCCCAGGCCGGCCTGCACCGCCTGCTTGATGGCCTCGTTGCTGCTCATCACCATGCCGGTCTTGAGCAGCAGCCCCCGATCGTTGAAAAAGCGCTCGGTCGCGGCGCGTGTGCCGGAGCCCGGCTCGCGCATGAGGAAGACCTCCTGCGCGAGTCGCGTCAGGGGGATGCGGCCCGCTTGGGCGAGTGGATGGGTGACCGGGGCAATCACCACGAGCGGGTTTTCCATGAAGGATTCGGCCACCAGGTCCAAGCCGTCCGGCGGACGGCCCATGATCGCCATGTCCATTTCGTTGTTGGCGAGTTGCTGTAGCAGGGTCTGCCGGTTGGTCACGTGGAGATTCACCGTGACCGTCGGGTAGCGCTGGCTGAAGGTCGCCAGGAGCTGGGGTGCGAAATAGTTGGCGGTGCTGGCCACCGAGATGTTGAGCTTGCCGCGCTTGAGCCCCTTGAGTTCGTCGAGCACCAGCTCCGCCTCCGCAAGCTGTTGCGCGATGATTCGGCTATAGTGGTAAAGCTCCGTGCCGGCCTCGGTGAGGTAGATTTTCTTGCCCAACTGCTCGAACAGGCTGATTCCGACGTTTTCTTCTAACTGCTTGATTTGCATGGAAACGGCGGGCTGGCTCAGGTGTAATTCGGCAGCCGCTCGGGAAAAGCTGCGATACCGGGCCACGGCCTCGAACACGGACAGTTGGCGGAATGTCAAGTGCAGCACGAAGGGGCCTTGGTCTTAATATCAGCGTAATCTTATCGTAATTATCAAAAATATTCACTGTTGCTTATATCCGACGCCGGGTATAGTTCGGCTCCATTGGTCTGACGCCCGTGTCGGGCTTAGGCGTTTTTCAATTCCATACGACTGGAGGTAGCAATGGCTGTCAAGACTTACAACGCCGGCGTGAAGGAGTACCGGCAGACCTACTGGATGCCGGATTACACGCCCCTGGATACCGATATCCTGGCCGTGTTCAAGATCACCCCGCAGCCGGGCGTGGACCGTGAGGAAGCCGCCGCTGCCGTGGCTGCCGAGTCTTCGACCGGCACCTGGACCACGGTGTGGACCGACCTCCTGACCGACCTGGATTACTACAAGGGCCGTGCCTACCACATCGAAGACGTGCCGGGCGACGATACCTGTTTCTACGCTTTCATCGCCTACCCCATCGACCTGTTCGAAGAGGGTTCCGTGGTGAACGTGTTCACCTCGCTGGTGGGCAACGTGTTCGGCTTCAAGGCCGTGCGTGCCCTGCGTCTGGAGGACGTGCGTTTCCCCATCGCCTACGTGAAGACTTGCGGCGGCCCGCCCCATGGCATCCAGGTCGAGCGCGACATCATGAACAAGTACGGCCGTCCGCTCCTGGGCTGCACGATCAAACCCAAATTGGGTCTGTCCGCCAAGAACTACGGTCGCGCGGTGTACGAGTGCCTGCGCGGGGGGCTTGACTTCACCAAGGACGACGAGAACGTCAACAGCCAGCCCTTCATGCGCTGGAAGCAGCGTTTCGATTTCGTCATGGAGGCCATCCACAAGGCCGAGCGCGAGACCGGCGAGCGCAAGGGCCACTACCTGAACGTGACCGCCCCCACCCCGGAAGAGATGTACAAGCGTGCTGAGTACGCCAAGGAAATCGGCGCGCCCATCATCATGCACGACTATATCACCGGCGGCTTCTGTGCCCACACGGGGCTCGCCAACTGGTGCCGCAACAATGGCCTGCTGCTGCACGTGCACCGCGCCATGCACGCGGTGATCGACCGCAACCCGCACCACGGTATCCACTTCCGCGTGCTGACCAAGGTCCTGCGCCTGATGGGTGGCGATCACCTGCACACCGGCACCGTGGTGGGCAAGCTGGAAGGCGACCGCGAGGCGACGCTCGGCTGGATCGACCTGCTGCGCGAATCCTTCGTGCCCGAGAACCGCAGCCGCGGCATCTTCTTCGATCAGGACTGGGGTTCCATGCCCGGTGCCTTCGCCGTCGCTTCCGGTGGCATCCACGTGTGGCACATGCCGGCGCTGCTCACCATCTTTGGTGACGACTCGGTGCTGCAATTCGGTGGCGGCACCCTTGGGCATCCATGGGGCAACGCAGCGGGCGCTGCCGCCAACCGGGTGGCGCTCGAAGCCTGCGTGGAAGCGCGCAACCGCGGCGTGCCGATCGAGAAGGAAGGCAAGGCCATCCTGACCGAAGCGGCGAAGCACTCCCCCGAACTGAAGATCGCCATGGAAACGTGGAAAGAGATCAAGTTCGAGTTCGACACCGTGGACAAGCTGGACGTGGCACACAAGTAACGCAGCGTAAAGCGGCGCGCCGCTCGCGTCTGGAGGCTTGCCTCGTTCAGGCGCGCCCGGCCGCCTGCCAACAACCAGGCGCTACCTGCTCAACAATGTGAAAGGAATCTGCAATGTCTGAAGTCATGGATTACAAGAGCCGGCTGTCCGATCCTGCCAGCCGCAAGTTCGAAACCTTCTCCTACCTGCCGCCGATGAATGCGGAGCAGATCCGCAAACAGGTGGAATACATCGTGCGCAAAGGCTGGAATCCGGCGATCGAGCATACCGAGCCGGAGTACGCCTTCGACCATTACTGGTACATGTGGAAACTGCCGATGTTCGGCGAGACCGACGTGGACCGCATTCTGGCCGAAGCAGAGGCTTGCCATCGCGCCAATCCCAACCACCATGTGCGCCTGATCGGCTACGACAATTTCGCGCAGAGCAAGGGCGCCGAGATGGTGATCTATCGCGGTAAGCCCGTTTGAGCGCGCGACGCGGGTCCATCCGTATTCCAGCCCCCGTCGCCGCGAGGTGGCGGGGGCTTTTTATTCGAAGTGTTTTCCAAGCGCGAGGACGCAAAGATCGGCCAAGGGACTTTGTGGGGCGTCCTGCCTGTGTGATCTTTGTGCCTTTGCGTTGAGAGATTCGGAGTTCAAGCATGAGCGACGTCATCAAGCAGTACATGATCGAGAAGGAGCCCTACTACCGGCCCGTGGCCGATGAGGTGGCGCTGTACGAGGCGGCCTATTCGGTGCGCATGCCGATGATGCTCAAAGGTCCGACCGGCTGCGGCAAGTCGCGTTTCGTCGAGTACATGGCGTGGAAGCTGAAGAAGCCGCTGATTACCGTGGCTTGCAACGAAGACATGACCGCCTCCGACCTGGTCGGCCGCTTTCTGCTCGATGCCAGCGGCACGCGCTGGCAGGACGGACCTCTCGCCATCGCGGCACGTTATGGTGCGATCTGCTACCTGGACGAGGTGGTGGAGGCGCGTCAAGACACCACCGTGGTCATCCACCCGCTGACCGACCATCGCCGCACCCTGCCGCTGGAAAAAAAGGGGGAACTGATTCATGCGCACCCGGATTTTCAGCTGGTCATTTCCTACAACCCGGGCTACCAGTCGCTGATGAAGGACCTGAAACAGTCCACCAAGCAACGCTTCGGCGCCCTGGACTTCAATTATCCCGACCACGACATCGAGACCGAGATCGTGGTGCATGAGGCCCAGGTGGCGAAGGACGTGGCGGACAAGCTGGTGTCCATCGCGGAGCGAGCGCGCAACCTCAAGGGCCATGGCCTCGACGAGGGCATCTCGACGCGGATGCTGGTCTATGCCGGCAGCCTGATCGCCAAGGGAATCGATCCCAAGAACGCATGCCGGGTGGCGCTGGTGCGTCCGATCACCGACGATCCGGACATGCGCGATGCCCTGGACGCGGCGGTGACGACCTACTTCTGAGGGTCGCGACGCGCCACCGCGCGCACTGCCATCCAACTGGCGCGACAGCATGTCGATTCATCTCGAAGACTATCAGGACCTGCTTGGCGAGCTTTCGCCGGAGTCGCAGGAGATCCTCCGTTCCGCCTGGGCCGAAGCCACGAAGGTGATGTCGCCGCGCGGCCTCGACAATTACCTGAAGGGCGCGGTGGCGCTGCGCAGCCTGGGACGTGGTAGCGACCTGGTGCGTGCTTACATCGAGGAAGTCCCCACGGTCGTGCGCGAGCTCGGCGAGGACGTGCTGCCGGACTTCATCACCGCGGCCCTGGCGATGGCGTCGAAAACCTCGGGGGCGGTGATCGAGCTGATTTTCGCCACCGCGCCGGTGGTGGCGGCACGGCTCGGCGATGCGCAGCTGTTCCGCGGTTATCTGCAACTCCTTAACACGCTGCTTGCGCAGGCGCCCCGCGGTCTGCGCCCAATGCTGGAGCACATGGAAGAGTTGCTCTCTCAGCTTACCCTGGGCGGCCTGCGTCGCTGGGCGATGTGGGGTGCGCAGGCCTATCGCACCGATTACGAGGGACAAGTCCGTTATTTCGCGCTGGAGAGCCCGGATTCGCGCAAGGTGTTGCAGCAGGAGCGTCGCGGCACCCTGTTCATCGACGTGCAGCGGCGTATCAACATGTACCTGCGGGCCCTGTGGGCGCGGGATTTCTTCATGCGTCCGACCTCCGGCGACTACGAAACCCGGGAGGGCTACAAGCCCTACATCGAGGACTATCTGCTGCATCTGCCGGATGCCTACGACGACTATGAGGGCGTGCCGGGGGTGGAGATCTACCGCGCGGCGGCCGCCCATTGTGCCGCTCATGTGGTCTACACGCGGGAACCGATCTCCGCCGAGGCCCTGAACCCGCTGCAGATGGCCGTCATCTCTGTCATCGAGGATGCGCGTGTGGAGACGCTCGCGATCCGTAGATTTCCTGGCCTCAAGCCTCTGTGGGCGCGCCTGCATACCGCCACGCCGGAACAGTCGGCCACGGTGGGCGATTATCTCAATCGGCTGGCGCGCGCGCTGCTCGACGAGACCTATCGGGACGAGGATCCCTGGATCGTTCAGGGCCGCGCGTTATTTGCCGCGGCGGCGGACGAGCTCGACACCAACCAGACTTCGTGGAACGTCGGCGTTACCCTGGCCCACAGCCTGCAGGAAAAGGGCATCCCCTTCCATCCCCGCACCGACGTGCTGACCGCGCCCTACCGCGACGACAACCGCTACTTTTGGGCGTTCCAGGAGTTCGATTTCGCCAAGGCGGCGGTGGCAGGCTACGAGACGGTCAAGCAGGTGCGCAAGCATGTCAGCCTGATGGAGTTCGTCAACGAGGTGGATGTGGAAACGGCCGGCGACGATGCACAGGAAATCTGGGTGCTTTCGACCGAGCTGTTCCCCTATGAAGACCACGGCGTTTCCTACAACGAGATGGAAGGCAAGGAGCCGGTGTCGGAACCGTTCCACTACGGCGAGTGGGATTACCAGATCCAGCTGGAGCGGCCCATGTGGACCACGGTGTACGAGCGCCGGGGCAAGCTCGGCGACCTGGAAGTGATCGAAACCATTGCCAGCCAGAACAAGCGCCTCATCTCGCGCATGAAGTTTCTCCTCGATGCGATGCAGCCCCAGGGCGTGCAGCGCATCCGCAAGCTGGAGGATGGGGACGAGGTGGACATCAACGCCGCAGTTGCGTCCTTCATCGACATCCGCATGGGCTTGCAGCCCGACCCGCGCATCATGATGCGCAGTGTGCGGAAGACGCGCGACATCTCGGTCCTCGTCTTGCTGGATCTGTCGGAATCGACCAACGAGATGGTGTCCGGGCAGGACTACACCGTGCTGGAACTGACCCGTGCCGCGACCGTGCTGCTCGCCGATGCCATCGACAAGGTGGGGGATCCGTTTGCGCTGCACGGCTTCGCCTCGGATGGCCGCCACGACGTGCAGTATTACAAGTTCAAGGATTTCGATCAGCCCTACGGCGAAGTGGCCAAAGCACGGCTCGCCGGCATGACCGGTCAGCTGTCCACGCGCATGGGGGCAGCCATCCGCCACGCCGGCCATTACCTAAAACTGCAGCGTTCAGCGAAGAAGCTATTGCTCGTCGTCACCGACGGTGAGCCCGCCGACATCGACGTGCGCGACCCCCAGTACCTGCGCATGGACACCAAGAAAGCGGTGGAAGACATCGCCAAGTTCGGCGTGGTGACCTACTGCATCAGCCTCGATCCGCGCGCGGACCAGTACGTGTCGCGCATCTTCGGCGCGCGCAACTACATGATCGTCGACCACGTGGAACGGCTGCCGGAGCGGCTACCGCTGCTGTACGCTGGTCTGACCCGTTAGTCAGCCGATGGATGCCCCGAGATGATCTGGTTCATTCCTGGACTCATTGCCCTGATCCTCGGTGCGGAGCTGCTGGTACGCGGGGCTGCAAAGCTCGCCTTGTTCCTGGGCATCTCGCCGCTGGTGGTGGGGCTTACCGTGGTGGCCTTCGGCACCAGTTCTCCGGAACTCGCAGTGTCGGTGCAGTCGGCCTGGTCCGGCCAGGCCGACATCGCGCTGGGCAACGTCGTGGGCAGCAATCTGTTCAACGTGCTGTTCATTCTTGGCATTTCCGCAATCATCGCGCCACTCATTGTGCACCAGCAGTTGATCCGGCAGGAGGTGCCGGTGATGATCGGGGTCTCGCTGCTCCTCTGGGCGCTCGCCGCCGACGGCGGCATCAGCCGCTGGGATGGCTTTTTGTTGGCCGGGTTGCTGTTTGGCTACACGGTTTTCCTCATCCGTCAGAGCCGTCGGGAGACCGCTACCGCGGTCGGCGAGGAGTATGCGGAGGCCATGCCCGGTGAAGGCACTGGCTGGGACCGTCACTGGAGTGTGCAGGCACTGCTGGTCGTGGTGGGTCTCGTGCTTCTGGTGCTGGGTTCCAACTGGCTGGTGGACGCGGCGGTGGTCCTGGCGCGGCATCTGGGCCTGAGCGAGTTGATCGTGGGGCTGACCATCGTCGCTGCCGGCACTTCGCTGCCGGAAGTGGCGACGTCCATCGTTGCGGCGCTGCGTGGCCAGCGCGACATCGCCGTCGGCAACGTGGTCGGAAGCAATATCTTCAATGTGCTCGCCGTGCTGGGCATCTCTGCCAGCGTGGCGCCAGCCGATTTGCCGGTGGCGCCGGCGATGCTGGCCTTCGATCTCCCGGTGATGGTGGCGGTGGCGGTGGCCTGCCTGCCGATCTTCTTCACCGGCAATCTCATTGCCCGCTGGGAGGGCGCGCTGTTTTTTGGCTACTATGTTGCCTATACGGCCTATTTGATTCTGGCGGCCACGCGCCACGAAGCCCTGAATGAGTACTCGACGGTCATGGGTCTATTCGTGATTCCCCTCACCGTGGTGACGCTGCTGGTGTTTGCCTGGCGCCACTGGCGGGCGAACCGGCGGGCGCAACACCTATGACGGACACATCGTTGGCAAAAGGCCGCCTCCCATGAACATCGTCAGCTTCAACAAGCGCCTGCTCGCCCTGGTCGAGCATCTCGGTCTTTTGATCATCGCCATCGCCACCGTCATCGCCGGCTACCAGGAGGTGATGGTGATGGTGCACAACGCCAAGGTGACCCTGGCGGACCTGCTCCTGATGTTCATTTACCTGGAAGTGCTCACCATGGTGGGGCTGTATTATCGTTCCGGCAAGCTGCCGGTGCGCTTTCCGCTGTACATCGGCATGGTGGCACTGGCGCGCTATCTGATCCTGGACATGAAGGAACTGGACGCCTGGCGCATGCTGGCGGTGACCGGCGCGATCCTCATCCTGGCGATCGGTGTACTGGTGATCCGCTACGGCCACGTACGCTTCCCGTATTCGGAGGAAGATTCCACCGGGACGCTGGAGCGCGTCAACCGCTGAGCAAAACCGATGAGCCTGCCGCTGTTTGAGTCCCATCTGAAGAGCCTGCCGTTGCTGCATCGTGGCAAGGTACGCGACATCTACGAAGTGGACGCCGAGCGGCTGCTGATCGTGACCACCGACCGGCTCTCGGCCTTCGACGTGGTGATGCAGGACCCCATTCCCGGCAAGGGCGAGGTGCTCACCGCGGTGTCGAATTTCTGGTTTGCGCGGCTCGCGTCGATCCTGCCCAACCATCTGACCGGCGACGCCCCCGAGTCCGTGGTGAGCCCGGACGAGGTGGAGCAGGTGCGGGGTCGGGCGGTCGTGGTGAAGCGGCTCAGACCGCTGCCAGTGGAGGCGATCGTGCGGGGCTATCTGGTGGGCTCCGGCTGGAAGGATTATCAAAGCACCGGTCGCGTGTGCGGCATTGTCCTGCCGAGTGGCTTGCAACAGGCCGCCAAGCTGCCGCAGCCGCTGTTCACGCCCTCCACCAAGGCGGCGCTGGGCGAGCATGACGAGAACATCAGCTTCTCGCGCATGGGCGAACTCGTGGGCACGGCACTCGCGGAAGAGGTGCGCGATGCCGCGCTGGCGCTTTATACGGCAGCGGCGGAGTATGCCGCCACCCGGGGCATCCTCATTGCCGACACCAAATTCGAATTTGGGCAGGACGCGGCGGGGCGGCTGTATTTGATCGATGAAGCGCTCACGCCAGATTCGTCGCGCTTCTGGCCGGCGGACCAATATCGACCGGGCACGAACCCGCCGAGCTTCGACAAGCAATACGTGCGTGACTATCTGGAGAGTCTCGACTGGGACAAGCGTCCACCGGCGCCGAGGTTGCCGCCGGACGTGATCGCGAAGACCAGCGAGAAATATCGGGAGGCCTTGCGGCGCTTGACGGAGGACGCATGAGCGAGAAAAAAACCATTCCCATCGTGCCCGCGGACAGCGCGAGCGCTTGCGCCGGCGCCGAACCCTTCGCGTTGATGGTGCTGGGGGATTACATGGAACCGGAATTCAGCGAAGGCGAGATCATCGTCTGCGAGCCGGAGGGATATGCGAAGCACGGCGCTTTCGTGGTGGCGGAGCATCTGGGCGACTTCTACTTTCGCCAGCTCGAGATCGTCGATGGCGAGTGGTTCCTGAAACCGCTCAATCCGCGCTATCCCGCTTTCCAGATCGCCGGGCCCGCCGCCATCAAGGGGGTCGTGGTGCTGAAGAAGAAGCCCGGGCGCCGTCGCGCGCAGAAGCATTACGTCTGAGATCCGTCCTGGTCCGGACCAGGGTCATCAGCGCTTCTGGGCATGGCCCTGTGTGAATGGAAACGATAAGGATTATTGATTTTTAGCCGGGCCCGGACGTCTCTACCATCGGCGCTGGAGCACGTGACAGGCCGGCCGAGGGAACGGGCTGCGAGGACTGGAGGGTGTCATGGGACTGCTGTCGAACCTGCTGATCCCGGCGATCATGTTTTTTGCGCTGGGCTTCCTGGCGCAACTGATCCGCTCGGACCTGAAGTTTCCCGCCGATCTGACCAAGGCACTGTCGATCTATCTTCTCGTGGGCATTGGTTTGCACGGGGGTATGGCGCTGGCGGAGGTGGATGCGGGAAGCGCCGCGGCCGCGGTGGTGGCCGCGCTGGTGCTGGGCTTCGGTCTGCCCATCGTGGCCTACGGGATCCTGGCGCGGCTGCTGCGCATCGATCGCCTCAATGCCTCGGCGATCGCCGCCCACTACGGTTCGGTGAGCGCGGGCACCTTTGTGACTGCGGTGGCGTTTCTCGATGTGCAGCGCATTGCCTACGAGGGCTATCCGGTGATCATGCTGGCGATCATGGAATCGCCGGCGATCATCATTGGGCTGGTGCTCGCCAGCCTGGCGCGCCGCGGCCAGGGCGTGAACGAGGGCAACGGCCACGCGCGTCGTGTCCATCGCGAGTTGATCCACGAGGCCTTCACCAACGGCAGCGTGGTGCTGCTGATCGGCTCGATGCTGATTGGCGCGCTGGCCTCACGGCCCAGTCTGGACAAGATCATGCCTTTTTACGATACCATGTTCATGGGGGTACTGTGCCTGTTCCTGCTCGACATGGGCATGGAAGCGGCGCGGCGCATCGGCGACTTCCGCAAGGTTGGCATGGCGCTGCTGGGCTTCGGCATCGCCATGCCGCTGATCGGCGCGGCCGCGGGGCTTGCCATTGGCCACGGGGTGCTGGGCTTCAGCGTCGGCGGCGTGACCCTGGTGGCAGTACTCGGCGCGAGCGCCTCCTACATCGCAGTGCCGCCGGCCATGCGGTTGGCGATCCCAGAGGCCAGCCCCGCGCTGTATCTGACCCTTGCACTGGGGGTGACCTTTCCGTTCAATGTGGTGGTGGGCATACCCCTGTATTTCCACGCCGCCCAGTGGCTGGCGCAGTGAGTGGCGCCTGAGGAGCCCAGATGAGACCGGTCAAACGCATCGAAATCGTCATGGAAGAATTCGAGGTCGGCACACTCGTGGAGGCGCTCGACCGCATCGGTGTGGTGGGCTTTACCATCGTGCCGAACGTCCGTGGCCGCGGCGAGCGTGGGGTGCGCGACGAGGCGGCGCTGGGCCTCGGCAATGTGCTGATGACCATCGCCTGCGATGAAGACCAGGCACGCGCGGTGATCGAGGCGGTCCGCCCCATTCTGCGCCGCTACGGCGGGGTGTGCCTGGTGTCCGACGCCATGTGGGTGATTCACGACCGATGAGCCACCCTTCACGAGCGCGTGACCATGCGCCGCGCGGGCCGTGGCGTCTTGATGATGCGGCTGCCTTCGGTGACGACAAATGCATGAAACGCTTGGGCGATTGGCGACAGGCGTTTGCCGCTGCGATAGACCAGATACCACTCTTTCATGATCGGGAAACCTTCCACGCTCAGCACCGCGATGCGGTTCAGGGCCAGTTCGAACTCCAGGGTGTGTAGTGACACGATTCCCAACCCCAACCCGGCCATGACCGCGTGCTTGATGGCTTCGTTGCGACTCATCTCCATCGGCGCTTTCAGTTCGATGCCGTGCTGCTGCAGGAAGCGCTCGACGGCGGTCCGCGTGCCGGAGGCGCGCTCTCGTAGAATAAAGTTTTCGTCGGCCAGCCGTTCCAGGGGGATGCGACCGCTGTGTGCCAGGGGGTGGTCGGGAGGCGCGATCACGACGAGGGGGTTTTCCAGAAAGGCCTGGGCGCTCAGGTCCATGCCTTGGGGCGGCGTGCCCATGATGGCCATATCCGGGATGTTGTCATGCAACTGTTGAACCGCGCTTTCCCGGTTGGTCACGTCCAGCTGGACGCGCACCCCCTGATGATTCTTGAGGAACGCGGCGAGCAGGTAAGGGGCGAAGTACTTGGCGGTGCTGGTGACGGTGATGGATAGCGTGCCGCGTTTGACCCCCTTCATGTCGTCCAGCACCGACTCGATGTCGTGGAAGCGCTCGGCAATGCCGCGGCTGAAGGCGTACATTTCACGCCCGGCCTCGGTGAGGAAGATTTTCTTGCCCATCTGTTCGAACAGGGGCATGCCGACCTCTTCCTCGAGCTGCTTGATTTGGGTGGACACTGCGGGCTGGGTCAGGTGCAGCTCCTCGGCGGCGCGTGTGAAACTGCCGTTGCGGGCCACCGCCTCGAATAGTCGTAGTTGGCGAAAGGTAATGTTCATACGGCTGTTTCTGGTCAAAATTGCGGCAATTCAGCCGATGTCGGATCCCATGCATACATAAGACTTCATGCTAATTATAAGAATAATTCATTATAGTTTATAGGTTCTTGCCGCTATAGTTGACAACCTAAAGGCAAGGATCGCGGCGCCCCCTGGCGCCCGAGCGATCACTCAACCCTAGCCGAAGCGAAAGGAAGCGATCCATGAGCGAAGCGACAGCAACCGCCGACGGCGAGCGCCTGTCCGGGAGGGCCTTGGCCCTCGCCCGGCGTCAGGCGCTCTCCCAAGGCGGCAAGAATGGCCTGAGTGGTGGCGCCAAACCGGGCGGCAGCGCGACGGCCGCGCGCATGGCGGCGCGCGCCGCCGAGTCCTCCACCCCGCCGGCGGCGGCAGCGCGTCCCGCGCCCACCGCAGTGGTGGAAGAGGTCCAGTGCGGTTGCGAGCACGAGAACGGTGCCGCCGGCCGCAGCGAGCCCATCACGCCGGAACCTCCCTCGATCGCGCGCCAGCGCCGTATACAGCAATCGCTGAATGGCCGCGGCGACAGGCCGGCCTGCCGCCCTTGTGGGCGGGTGCGTCCGGAGCCGCAGAAGGTCGAGGTCGGCAGCACCCTCTCGGGGACGCCGGTGACCGGCACCCAGGTCGAGCGTACGCCCCGTGTTACCGGCAACGAATACGGCGCTTGCCGACCCATCACCGGCACGGAATACATCGGCGCAGAGCAGTACAGCAGGTTCTGCGGCACCGTGCCCGAGCCCCGTCCGGCCAAGGTCGGTGTCAGCAGCACGAGCCGCGGCCGCCGTATCACCGGCACGGAATTGGGCCGCAGCCCCAAGGTCACCGGCGATGAGCCCGGCAGCTGCAAGCGGGTGACCGGCAGCGATTACCTGGCCGCGGAGCGCATCGAGGAATTCTGCGCGACCACGCCGGAGCCGCACCCCGAGAAGGTGGGTGTGGGCGTGACCGCGAAGCGTATCACGATCACCGGCAGCGACCTCAACCGGCGCGCCCGCGTCACCGGTGCCGAGGCGGGTGCGGGGCGGCTGATCACTGGTACCGCCTACAATGACGTGGGTGTCGCGCCGGCGGGCACGGAGGACGCCCCAAAAAAGGTGGTCACCAGTCACACGGCCGCGGGCCGACCCGTTAGCGGCACCCAGGTGGGCCGCTCGGGCAAAGTCACCGGTGATGAGCACGGCGAGTGCAAGCGTGTGACTGGTACCGAATACATCAGCAGTGAACAGTTCCAGACCATCTGCCGTGCCGAGCCGTATCAGTCGCCGGCCAAGGTCAACAGCTCGCGGACCTGGCACCGCCAGGAGGTGACCGGCACGCTCGTGGGCCGCTCGGCGAAAGTGACCGGTGATGAGTACGGCGCGTGCAAGCCGGTCACCGGCGCGTCCTACATCGGCGCGGAGCAATATCAAGGCTTCTGTGCCCCGGGTGAGACGGAAGAGACGGCTTCGCGCACGCGCGCCCTGCGTGCCACGCCCGGGCCGGTGCTGACCGGCACCCAGCCGGGTGTGGACGGCAAGATGACCGGCGCCGAGCGTGGTGCGTGTCAAGCGGTGAGCGGCACGCCCTACGTGGGTGAAGACCAATTCACCGCAGCCTGCGGCACGCTGCCGATGGCGGCGGCACGCGCACGGCATCACCGCGCGCAGGGCCCGCAAGGCGCACCCTTGCCCCATGCGCTGACGGGCAGCGTGCTCGCGGGCGGGACGGGTTTCCAGCCGGGCGACTTTTCCATTACCACGCCGGCGCGCGCAGCACAGTCGCGGCAGGTTTCACGGATCACCGGCACCGCTTACGGCGCTGCGGGACGCATCACGGGCCCGATGGCGCGCGGCACGGGCCTGGTTTCGGGCACGCCCGAATTCCGCTATCGCGATGACCAGGCCCCTCCCCTCGCGCCCCCGGCGGTGCCGGTCGAGCGCATCACCGGGGAGGGGCGCGAGCGCCGCATCACCGGCGATGCCTGGGATCGCGGCGAGCGCGTGACAGGTACGGAGGGGCTGTCGGCGACCCGGCGCAACATGACCCTGCGGCGAGAAGCGCGGGGGGAAGGACGCAACGCCCGTGTTTTCCAGGCGGTCGAGCGGCCGGAGCCGGCCAAGAGCCGTATCACCGGCAGCAGTGGCAACACGACCTCCGGTGCCGTGGTGACGCTTTCCGGTGGAGCGCGGGGCTAAGGCTGTATGAACACGCGCGGACGCATCGAGCGCATGCAGGCTGCGGCGGCGAGAAGAGCGCCGGTCGGCATGGCCGTGCGCGCGGCGCCGGCGGTGGCGCAGAACAGTGTGCCAAGTTGGCCCGCCCGTCCGAGCTTCTGCCCGCCGGGCATGCTGCCGGGTGCAGGTGGCGAATGCGTGAGCCAGCAGTGTCTGCCTCGTGCCCATCCGCTCACCAACGTGGCCGAGAACCAGCGCCTGGCCGACTACGAGCGCACGGTCCGGGCTCGCTTCGACAACATCGTCCCGACCTTGAAGGCAGTGGCGGCGTTGCAGCACGAAGCGGACTTCGAGGCGCGGGCGCAGGCCATCGCGCGCGAGCGTCTGGGGTTCGAGCTTCCAGCGCAGGTCCTGGCGGATGCGTGGGTGACCACGCTGGACATGCGAACCCTGTATGGCTATAGCGTGCTGCGGACGTTTCGCGAGTTGGCACAGGACTTTTCTGCCGATCTGCAAAGCCGCGCGGGGGAAGCCGAAGCGATGATGCGTTTCGCCATCGAATGCGGTTTCCACGCGCTGGACATTAGCCCCTGCGCGGACGGGCGGCTCAAGGGTCTGCTCCAATACGTACTGCGCCTGCCGCAGCAGGCGGTTCGACGGCGCAAGTCCTATGCTGGCGCGATGTTCGACGTGGAAGCAAACGTGAAGCAATGGGCCGAAACCGAACTGCGGCGCTACCGGGAAGGCGTGCCGACCTACGCAGACGCTGGGACCCAGTACTTGAAGATCGCGGTGTATCACTTCAGCAGCTCCGATCCGCACCACGAAGGCTGTGCTGCGCACGGCAGTGACGAGCGTAAGGCGGCGCAGGCGGCCCTGGGGCGGCTGATGGCCTTCCGCACCGCCATCGAAAACGGTTTTTGCTGCGGCGCCTCGGTGGCCACACTCTTGATCGGCGTCGATACGGACACCGATGCGATTCGCGTCCATGTGCCGGATGGGAACGGCGACATGAGCCTCGATTGCGTGGTGGACAACATGGCGTTGTACCGCGCCACCGCCGAGCTTTCGGCGCGGGACGCGGCAGAGCGGGTGGTACAGGCGATCGACGCGGCGGCGCGTGACAGCGGCCGCAGCGCACCCACGCCGGGCATGCGGCGCTTCATCGAACGGCTGCTGACCAACAACCTGTCACAGATCGATTACGTGTGCGAGTACCACAACGGCCGCTACGCCGACATCGGCCATGCAGAGCGCTTCATCAGCATCGGCGACGGCTTCGAAGAGGTGCAGTTGCGCAACCTCTCCTACTTCGGCCACATGCACACGGTGGAGGAGGGGGCGGCGGATCTGGATGTGGGGATCAAAATCTTCACCAAGCTCAACGTGAGTCATGGGCTGCCGGTGCCGATCGCGGTCCATTATCGCTACGACGAACATGTGCCGGGGGCGCGCGAACGCAGCGTGGCGCGCTGCCGCCGCATCAAGGCCGCGATCGAGCAGCGTTTTCCCCAGTTGCATCGCGACGGCCTGCTTTATTGCGGCATGACGGTCCAGGCCAGCCGCCCGGGCAGCGCGCTGGAACTGGTGGAAGATGCGGTCACTGCTGCACAGGGACATTGAACGGGTGAAACCATGAAGATCATGCAAGTCGAGAAAACCTTGGTTTCGACCAACCGGGTACGCGAAATGGGCCACCGGCCGCTGCTGGTGGTGCGCGAAAAGGGCGGCGGCCGGCAGGTGGCCGTCGACGCAGTGGGCTGCATTCCAGGTGACTGGGTGATCTGCGTCGGGAGTTCGGCGGCACGCGAGGCGGCGGGGAGCAAGGATTTTCCGAGCGATCTCACCATCATCGGCATCATCGATCACTGGCAGGACGACTGAGATGGAAATCATGCGCGTCGTCTCCGACCTGGTCTGCACGCGCCGCATTCCGGGGCTGTACAGCAGCTCGCTGCGGGTGCTGGCGGACCGCAAAGGCAAGTTGTCGGTGGCGGTGGATCCGGTCGGTGTGCCGCCGGGTAAATGGGTGTTCACCGCCGGTGGCTCGGCCGCGCGCTACGGCGCTGGCGATTACAGGATTCTGACCGATCTGACCATCCTGGGGATCATCGATCAGTGGGAGGCGGAGTGACCCTCCGCATAGCAGGTTTACAACGCATTTTGACTGGAAAGGAGAAGCAAACATGGCAAGTGCAACGACAGGTATTGCCCTGGGCATGATCGAGACCCGCGGTCTGGTGCCGGCGATCGAGGCGGCGGACGCGATGACCAAGGCGGCGGAAGTGCGGCTGATCGGTCGCCAGTTCGTGGGCGGGGGCTACGTGACGGTGCTGGTGCGCGGCGAGACCGGTGCGGTGAACGCCGCGGTGCGTGCCGGTGCGGACGCGTGCGAGCGCGTGGGAGATGGGCTGGTGGCGGCGCACATCATCGCGCGCGTGCACAGCGAAGTGGAAAACATTCTGCCGACTTCGCCCAGCGCGGCGGGCGGCGGACGCGATGCCGAAATCACCCAGACGCGCAGCTGATCGTTTCGGGCAGGTCACGTGAATCCGTGATAGGGACAGCATGGACCCGCGCTTACTAGGTTACCTCAACCGGACGCTCGCCCACGAATTGGCCGCGGTGCAGCAATACATGGCCCAGTCCAAGCTGTGCGACTTCTGGGGCATGGCGGCCCATTGCACCCATTTCCGCGAGGACGTGCACGAGGAACTGAACCACGTCGAGCAGCTGATGGGCGCCTTGCTCAAGTTGGGCGTGGTGCCCAACGCGACCCAGCTCGCGCCGGTGCGTCTCGGCCGCACCATCGAGGAGATGATCGAGATCGACCGTGTGCTCGAAATCGACGCGGTGCGGCTGTATGAAGAGGCCGTGGCCTATTGCCGCCGGGTGCGCGATGCCGAGCATGAGGCGCTCTTCCGGCGCATCATGGAAGACGAACTCAAGCACCTGGCCGAGCTGGATGAGATGCAGGCCGCGTTGCCGCCTGCGGGCGAGCGTCGCTATGGCTGATGCGGAGCCGAAGGCGGCGGGCTGGCAGGAGCATGCGCTGCCGCCGATGCTGACGCGGCGCTTCGAGTTCGACAGCTACGGGGCCACCCGCGCCTTCCTCGACCGGGTGGCCGAGCTGTCCAAACGCGAGGGCTATTACCCCAGCATCAATTTCGGCAAGACCTACGTGAACGTATCGATCGATGCGGACGGCCAGCCGCTGGGCGAAGTCCAGTACCGCTTCGCCCGCAACGTCACTGCGCTGGCCAGCCCATCCGTCTGAACATCCGCGCCATGCCGCTCGCCATCGCAATCGCAAACCAGAAGGGCGGCACCGGAAAGACCACGGTGACGATCAACCTGGCCGCGGGGTTGGGCCGGCGCGGGCCGACCCTGGTGCTGGACGCAGACCCACAAGGTTCCGCCTGGCAATGGGCCGAGATCGGCGGCGCGCAAAGCGGCCTGCCGCCGGTGGAGCGCGTTGGCGAACGGGCGGTGCGGGAGGCGGTACGGCGCGCCACGCAGGCACACCACTACGTGCTGGTGGACTGTCCGCCGCATCTGCAATCCGACAGCCTGCAGGAGGTGCTGCGGGCGGTCCACCTCGTGCTGATCCCGCTGCAGCCCTCGCCCATGGATCTGTGGGCGAGTGTGGACATGGCGGCGGCGGTGGACGCGGCCCGCAGCGTCAACCCGGCGTTGAAGGCCTGCATCCTTCTGAACCAGCTCGATGCGCGCAATGCATTGTCGCGCTCCATGCACGAAGCCCTGGCTGAATTCGATTACCCCACCCTGGCGAGCGGCCTCAGCCGCCGTGCGGCATACCGGACCGCCGCGGTGGAAGGCACCAGCGTATACGGCCTCGGTGGACGTGGCACCGCAGCCGTGCGGGAATTGGAAGCCGTCATTGAAGAGGTGTTGAGACTATGAAAAAACTGCCAAGCAAGCTCGCCGCCGGCGTGCGCAAGGTGAAGGAAGGTCAGGGTGGCGCGGCCCAGGTCAAGTCGGGCACGCTGGGCAAACCTGCGGCGCCGGCCCCCACCCCGGCGCGCCAGCCAAGCGTCGCCGACCAGCAGAATCCTGCCCCCACCCTCGACGATCCCTGGACCAATCTGCATCCGCGCCGGATCTGGCCTGACTGAGGACCTGGTTCAGCAGGCGGCCCCGCCGCCGGGGCGTTGCGGCGCACCACGTGAGGGCCTCTGCTCGGCCGCGCCAGGCCCGTGTCCGCCACGTCTGCAGCGATGCGCAGACGGCGAAGGCAAAAATGCGCACAAATCGCTTGACCCCTTTTTTTCGCTCTGTATAATGCGCGCTTTCGCTTTTCACGGGCGAATCGTTCTTTAACAATTGAACAGCCGATAAGTGTGGGTACCGGATACTTTGGGTACCTGATGCCTGGGCGAGAGCCTGGGGATTGGGGAATTGAAGTATGGGTACCTGATACTGAGTTCAGTATTGGGGTGCTGGCTGGTTTTCTGGGTGACTGGAAAGCTGGCTGGCGGGACCGTAAGGTTAGGAATTGAACTGAAGAGTTTGATCCTGGCTCAGATTGAACGCTGGCGGCATGCTTTACACATGCAAGTCGAACGGCAGCGGGCCCTTCGGGGTGCCGGCGAGTGGCGAACGGGTGAGTAATGCATCGGAACGTACCCAGTCGTGGGGGATAACGTAGCGAAAGTTACGCTAATACCGCATACGTCCTGAGGGAGAAAGCGGGGGACCGGAAGGCCTCGCGCGATTGGAGCGGCCGATGTCTGATTAGCTAGTTGGTGGGGTAAAGGCCTACCAAGGCGACGATCAGTAGCTGGTCTGAGAGGATGATCAGCCACACTGGGACTGAGACACGGCCCAGACTCCTACGGGAGGCAGCAGTGGGGAATTTTGGACAATGGGCGCAAGCCTGATCCAGCCATGCCGCGTGAGTGAAGAAGGCCTTCGGGTTGTAAAGCTCTTTCAGCTGGAAAGAAAACGTACTTATTAATACTAGGTGCGGATGACGGTACCAGCAGAAGAAGCACCGGCTAACTACGTGCCAGCAGCCGCGGTAATACGTAGGGTGCGAGCGTTAATCGGAATTACTGGGCGTAAAGCGTGCGCAGGCGGCTTTTTAAGCCAGATGTGAAATCCCCGGGCTTAACCTGGGAACTGCATTTGGAACTGGAAGGCTAGAGTGTAGCAGAGGGGGGTAGAATTCCACGTGTAGCAGTGAAATGCGTAGAGATGTGGAGGAATACCGATGGCGAAGGCAGCCCCCTGGGCTAACACTGACGCTCATGCACGAAAGCGTGGGGAGCAAACAGGATTAGATACCCTGGTAGTCCACGCCCTAAACGATGTCAACTAGGTGTTGGGGAAGGAGACTTCTTTAGTACCGCAGCTAACGCGTGAAGTTGACCGCCTGGGGAGTACGGTCGCAAGATTAAAACTCAAAGGAATTGACGGGGACCCGCACAAGCGGTGGATTATGTGGATTAATTCGATGCAACGCGAAAAACCTTACCTACCCTTGACATGTCAGGAAGTTTCCAGAGATGGATTCGTGCCCGAAAGGGAACCTGAACACAGGTGCTGCATGGCTGTCGTCAGCTCGTGTCGTGAGATGTTGGGTTAAGTCCCGCAACGAGCGCAACCCTTGCCAATAATTGCCATCATTCAGTTGGGCACTTTATTGGGACTGCCGGTGATAAACCGGAGGAAGGTGGGGATGACGTCAAGTCCTCATGGCCCTTATGGGTAGGGCTTCACACGTAATACAATGGTCGGTACAGAGGGTTGCCAACCCGCGAGGGGGAGCTAATCTCAGAAAGCCGATCGTAGTCCGGATTGTTCTCTGCAACTCGAGAGCATGAAGTCGGAATCGCTAGTAATCGCGGATCAGCATGTCGCGGTGAATACGTTCCCGGGTCTTGTACACACCGCCCGTCACACCATGGGAGTGGAATCTGGCAGAAGTAGGTAGCCTAACCGCAAGGGGGGCGCTTACCACGCTGGGTTTCATGACTGGGGTGAAGTCGTAACAAGGTAGCCGTATCGGAAGGTGCGGCTGGATCACCTCCTTTCTAGAGATATCCATTAACTGAGTGCCTACACTCATCGGTTGTTTGACAAGGTAACGAGCTGGTCAGGGCGCAAGCTCGACAGGCTCGAAGTAACACTGGGTCTGTAGCTCAGCTGGTTAGAGCACCGTGTTGATAACGCGGGGGTCGTTGGTTCGAGTCCAACCAGACCCACCAGAGTACTGAAAACGGGGGTTTAGCTCAGCTGGGAGAGCACCTGCTTTGCAAGCAGGGGGTCGTCGGTTCGATCCCGTCAACCTCCACCATTACCTTGTGTTTAGTCATTAGTCGCCAGTTTTCGGTGTGATCGAGAATTGACGACTAACGTCTAACGACGAAAGTTTGATCTTTAACAATTTGGAAGAAGTAAAGAAAGTGATTCTCACTGAAACGAGGATGGGTAACCGTCTGAGTGGAAGTGGAAAAACTAAATGGGTTTTTGATTGTATCAATCTGCATCGATGCTAGTCGTATCGATGTGGCACAAACCTTCGGCCTGAGTCGAAAGACAAAGATTGAAGGAAACTTGCGAAACACCTGTAGCGCCTTGATCGGAAGATTGAGGGCTTAACGTTATAGGGTCAAGCGAATAAGTGCATGTGGTGGATGCCTTGGCGATTACAGGCGATGAAAGACGTGACAGCCTGCGATAAGCTGCGGGGAGCCGGCAATAGGCTTTGATCCGCAGATTTCTGAATGGGGAAACCCGGCCCTTTGGGTCATCCTGTACTGAATACATAGGTACAGAGAAGCGAACCCGGCGAACTGAAACATCTAAGTAGCCGGAGGAAAAGAAATCAACCGAGATTCCGTAAGTAGTGGCGAGCGAACGCGGAAGAGCCTGCAAACTTTAGCTTCATTGTTAGTGGAACAGTCTGGAAAGTCTGGCCATAGTGGGTGATAGCCCCGTACACGAAAACATTGGAGTGGAACTAGGTTTGGAACAAGTAGGGCGGGGCACGAGAAACCCTGTCTGAACATGGGGGGACCATCCTCCAAGGCTAAATACTCGTAATCGACCGATAGTGAACCAGTACCGTGAGGGAAAGGCGAAAAGAACCCCGGAAGGGGAGTGAAATAGAACCTGAAACCGCATGCATACAAACAGTGGGAGCCCGCAAGGGTGACTGCGTACCTTTTGTATAATGGGTCAGCGACTTACGTTCAGTAGCGAGCTTAACCGAATAGGGGAGGCGTAGGGAAACCGAGTCTGATAAGGGCGATAGTTGCTGGGCGTAGACCCGAAACCAGATGATCTATCCATGGCCAGGATGAAGGTTGGGTAAAACCAACTGGAGGTCCGAACCCACTAACGTTGAAAAGTTAGGGGATGAGCTGTGGATAGGGGTGAAAGGCTAAACAAATCTGGAAATAGCTGGTTCTCTCCGAAAACTATTTAGGTAGTACCTCATGTATCACTCTCGGGGGTAGAGCACTGTTATGGCTAGGGGTCTATTGCTGATTACCAAACCATTGCAAACTCCGAATACCGAGAAGTGCGAGCATGGGAGACAGACATCGGGTGCTAACGTCCGGTGTCAAGAGGGAAACAACCCAGACCGCCAGCTAAGGTCCCCAAGACATGGTTAAGTGGAAAACGAAGTGGGAAGGCTAAAACAGTCAGGATGTTGGCTTAGAAGCAGCCATCATTTAAAGAAAGCGTAATAGCTCACTGATCGAGTCGT
>FWPV01001456.1_pt1 | contig 65678 bp, 58 predicted proteins | sample 2228371 | NCBI WGS metagenome assembly FWPV01 (sample SAMEA103939776, study PRJEB20133) | metagenome
TGAACAAAAAGTTATGGAAATAAAAAAATTGCAGGATAAAGGATTTATAGTTGCAATGGCTGGTGATGGAATAAATGATGCTCCAGCTCTTGCTCAGGCACATGTTGGAATTGCTATGGGAACAGGAACAGATGTAGCTATGGAAAGCTCCCATATAACACTCGTAAAGGGAGATTTGGTCGGTATTCTAAGAGCAAGGTTACTGAGTAAAGCTACCATGAAAAATATCAAGCAGAACCTTTTCTGGGCATTTATTTATAATTCAATAGGTGTTCCGGTTGCAGCAGGTATTCTTTATCCATTTTTTGGAATTCTTCTTAGTCCGATGATTGCTGCTGCAGCAATGAGCTTTAGTTCTGTTTCGGTAATAGGTAATGCTTTACGTTTAAGAAGTATTAAATTATGATTACAATGTGAAAACTATTTGTGTTCAAAAAGCGTTTTTACTTCATTCATCAGTTCATTTATATCTTTGAAGGAACGATAAACAGAGGCAAATCTTACATATGCTACTTTGTCGAGTTCTTTAAGGGCTGACATCACTTCCTCTCCTATCCATGAACTCTGAATTTCTTTCACACCAAGTCCGATTAATTTTTTTTCGATTGAGTCAGCAATATTCTCGAGAGTTTCCATCCCTATGGGTCTCTTCTCGCAGGCTTTTTTAAGACCTGTTAGAACTTTATCCCTGTCAAATGGTTCTCTTCGTCCATCTTTTTTGACGACCATAGGAATAATGTCTTCAACACGTTCATAGGAGGTAAATCGTTTGCCACACTTAAGACATTCTCTTCTGCGTCTTATTGCACTACCTTCCCTGCTTGTACGGGAATCTATTACTTTATCCTCAAGGTTACCGCAGAATGGACATTTCATAAAAGTTTTTGATTCTGTGCAATGTCTGCATTATTCGGGTTAGTATACAGGAAATTTCTCACAGAGTGATTCAACTCTAAGCCTTAAAGAATTTATTGCAGATTCATCCTGTTTATTATGGATAACAGAGGCGATAATATCAGCAATTTCGACCATCTCAGCCTCCCCCATCCCTCTGGTTGTAACACAAGGAGTTCCAAGTCTTATTCCGCTTGTTATAGTAGCTGATCTTTGATCATATGGAATTACATTCTTGTTGACAGTAATTCTTGCCATGCTCAGAGCCTCTTCAGCTTCTTTACCTGTGATATTTTTATTATTCAAATCTACAAGCATAAGATGATTATCTGTGCCTCCGGAAATGATATTGAATCCCTTTCTGGAGAGTTCATCAGCAAGTCTTTTTGCATTTCTAATAACCATTGCTTGATAATCTTTAAATTCAGGTGTCATTGCTTCTTTTAAAGCAACTGCCTTTGCTGCGATTACATGGACGAGGGGCCCACCCTGTATTCCCGGGAAAATTGTTTTATCTATCGCCTTTGCATATTCACTTTTACATAAAATCAACCCTCCCCTCGGACCTCTGAGAGTTTTATGAGTCGTTGTTGTAACAAAATCAGCATAGGGAACTGGAGATGGATGCAAACCTGCTGCAACAAGTCCTGCTATATGAGCTATATCTGCCATTAAATATGCCCCGACTTCCTTAGCTATACTCGAGAAGATTTCAAAATCAATTATTCGTGAATACGCACTTGCACCTACGAGTATTATCTTTGGTTTATTCTCAATTGCAAGGCGTCTGACTTCTTCATAGTCAATCATACCTGTTTCTCTGTTCACACCATAAAATACTGTTTTGTAAAAAATACCTGAGAAGTTTACAGAGGCTCCATGTGACAGATGTCCTCCATGACTAAGGCTCATGCTCAGGATTGTATCACCTGGTTTCAGCATAGAGAAAAACACAGCCATATTTGCCTGAGAACCTGAATGAGGCTGAACATTGACATGCTCTGCATTAAAAAGCTTTTTTGCTCTTTCTTTTGCAAGGTTCTCTACTACATCAGCATATTCACAGCCACCATAATATCTTTTGCCAGGGTAACCTTCGGCATATTTATTAGTAAAAACCGAACCCTGCACCTCCATAACAGCTTCACTCGCATAATTCTCAGAAGCAATAAGCACAATGTTCTTTCTTTCTCTGTTGATTTCATTTTGAACTGCTTCATAAACATCAGGGTCTGTTGATTTTAAGTTTTCAAATATCATTTTTTGCTAATCTTTCCTCTATTTTTTGAATTTTTTCAAGACGCCTGCAGTGTCTATCTCCTTCAAAAGGAGTGCTCACCCAGGTTCTAACTATCTCTTTTGCAAGATCTTTCCCAATTATTCTACCTCCCATTACGAGAATATTTGCGTCATTGTGTAATCTGCTCATCTTTGCAGTAAAAAGATCATTACATAATGAAGCTCTAACACCTGGAAATTTATTTGCAACAATGGACATACCAATACCTGTACCGCATATCAGTATGCCCTTCTCGATTTTTCCAGAGGATATTGCATCCGATACCTTTTCACCAAAATCAGGGTAATCTACTGAAGCGCTGGTATCAGTTCCAAAATCAATATAATCTATCCGGAGTTCATTCAATAATGAGAGAATCTCTTTTTTGAGTTCTATTCCAGCATGGTCACAGCCGATAGCAATAGTCATTTCTTCATCCGAAAATTAGAATACCTTAATATTATCTGACAGATTCTTTTGAAGTCAAGAATTAACACCTTTATACTTTCTTCTTCACATCTATTCGGGGAAAAAGAGCAGGACCTTTTGAGATTTTCTGCCCTGGTTTGAGTATCCCCCAGATCGCGTGCTTATTTAAATCCAGTTTCGAAATATCATCATTCAGGGAAAGCTGTTTATATATTTTCCGGGCTGTCTCAGGCATGAAAGGAAAGAGAACTAAAGCTATTAAACGAATTGATTCAGCAAGTGTATAAAGTATATTAGAAAGAATATCCTGATCTTTTTCCTTCCAGGGTGCAGCATTCTGGATATATTCATTTACATCATTTATAACAGACCATATCAAACCAAGAATACTGTGAAATTCAAGATATTTGAAATGTTTCTCGATTCTTGAAAATAGACTTCCTTCTGAATCTTTAAACCATGATTTGACTCTATTTTCAAGTTCTTCTCTGTCCTTCCCTTCTTCTGGAGAAGGAACTATTCCATCTCTGTATTTTTCGATCATTGTTAAAGAACGGCTCAGAAGGTTTCCAAGATCATTGGCAAGATCTGTATTAAATCTCTGAGTCATTGCCTGCTCGGAAAAATCACCATCGATACCAAAAGTAACCTCTCTGAAAAGAAAATATCTGAATGCATCAGCACCGAATCTTTCAGTTATATCATGCGGGTCAACTACATTACCAAGAGACTTGGACATCTTTTTGCCTTCGATGGTCCACCAGCCATGCGCAAAAATATTTTCAGGCAAAGGCAGTTCAAGTGCCATAAGCATTGCAGACCAGTATATTGCATGGGTTGTTAGTATATCTTTACCGATCAAATGGTGATTTGCAGGCCACCATATATCCGGGGGAGGAGCCAGATATTTTGTAGCTGAATAATAATTCGTCAGTGCATCAAACCACACATAAGTTACAAAATTATCATCAAAAGGTAATGGCACACCCCATGAAAGTCTCTGTTTCGGTCTTGATATACAGAGGTCACCCAAAACATTATTTTTCAAGAAACCAAGAACTTCATTACGCCTCGTTTCTGGCAGTATATAATATGGATTTTCTTCTATATATTTAATTAGCCGTTCCTGATACTTTGACATCAAAAAGAAATAATTCTCCTCTGTAATCTTCTCAACAGGCCTTTTGCAGTCAGGACATTTGCCTTCATCCACTTCTTTTTCTGTCCAGAAGCGCTCATCAGGAACACAGTACCAGCCTGAATAAAGTCTTTTTTCAATTTCACCTTTACTGTATAATTCCTCAAGAACCTGTTGCACAATATTCTTATGTTCATTGTCAGTTGTCCTTATGAAAGCATCGTATTTTATATTGAGTTTTACCCACAGATTCTTGAAATTTTCAACCATTATATCTGCATGTTCTTTTGGAGAGAGACCTTTATCCTTAGCTGCCTTTTCCACCTTCTGACCATGTTCATCAGTGCCTGTCAGGAAAAAGACTTTTCTACCTTTCAATCTGTTATATCTTGCAAGTATATCAGCAGCAACTGTTGTATATACATGCCCTATATGAGGGACATCGTTTACATAATATATGGGAGTTGTCACATAAAACTTATTTTCCATTTTGCTGGTTATCCTTTTTTCTATGAAATCTTCGTTTTTTTCTTTTTGGATGCCATCTTCTGTGTTGTTCTCTTTGCTCATCAGGTTTATGCCCTGAATCAGTTCCACTCTCCTGTTTATTACTTACCAGAGATTCCTCATTTGTTTCAGGTTCATAAATCTGCTCGCTCGAAACCACGATTATTTCTTCATTATCGTTATCTTCAATATAAGATATTTCTTCAGGATTTTCTGTTTTCAAAGAAACATCCTCTGTATAAGTTTCTGAATATTCATAACCAAGACAGCACATTAATCTCCCGCATACTCCTGATAGTTTTCCTGTATTAAGTACAAGTTCCTGTTTCTTTGCCATTTTAATTGAAATAGGCTCGAAGTTTATAAGGAATTTTTTACAACATAATTCTCTTCCGCATATCCCTAGGCTTCCGATAATCCTTGCTCCGTCCCTGACACCTATCTGCCTCATTTCTATCCTTGTCTTGAATCTAGAAGCGAGGTCCTTAACAAGTTCTCTAAAGTCTATTCTCTTTTCAGCAGTGAAATAGAAAATTATTCTCTTCCTGTCAAGTGTGGATTCTGTGGCAATCAATTTCATCGGAAGTCCTCTTGCCATTATCCTCTCAAGACAGAATAATTTTGCTTCTGCCTCAAGACTTCTGTTTTCTTCCTGCTGGGCAAGGTCCTCCTCAGTTACTTTTCTAATAATTTTTTTTAAATTTTGTTCTGATTCTTCAATTGTGCGTCTCTCAGTTACAACACTGCCTATATTAAGACCGAGCTCGGATTCCACAACTACAAAATCGCCCCTCTTGATTTCAACCCCGTTTACCTCAAAATCATATATTTTTCCACACGGTTTAAACCTAACACCTATAACATCAGGCATTGTTAATATCCATCCTTGTTCTTAAAAGTGAACCTGTATAGTTCCATGTAAGAGATTTATTAAGATTATAACGCAAATAACCTTTAAGTTTGCTCATTTGTTGATAGATTTCTATTATAACCTTTAAGCTCATGGTTCTGCTTAATTTTTCTATATATTCCTTCAAATCAACATTGATCATCAAATTTTCGTCTTTCTGAACCTTTAATAGAGCCATATCTCTGAGCAATATTAACAGGAGTTCAAACCATCTTTCCATCTCCTCACGAGAACTCCAACCATCCTTTTCAGCATTTAACATATCCTCTAATAAATCAATAAACCACTTACGTTCTTCAATAAGATTAGATGTTACAGCATATCCTGGTTTCCCCATTGAAAGTCTTGAATATATATCCAATATATCAATGTCTTGCAATTCATCATCTGCACTTTTTGCTCTGGATGTTTTTGAAGATATCTTCCTGGTAATATATTTACTTCCCATGACCTTCTTTATAACTTTCAGACATTCATCAGATGATAATGGAGCAAAGTTAACCCTGCAGCATCTTGACCTTATAGTCTCAGGGAGCAACTCAGGGATAGACGACACAAGTATTATGAGGCTGTTTTCAGGAGGCTCCTCGAGTGTTTTTAAAAAAGCATTTGCTGCTGATTGATTCATATTTTCCGCATTGTCAATTATTACAACTTTATATTTACCTTCATAAGCTTTTAAAGATAAAGCGTCTTCAATAGACCTGATTTCATCGATTTTTATTTGATTTCCTTCTGATTCAATCATGATGAAATCCGGGTGTATATTCTTGTCTATTTTCTGGCATGAAGAACATTCATCGCATGCATCGTAAGAAAAGTTGTAATCATTATTTCTTTTTTCAGAAATACAATTAAGAGCCTTCGCAAAATTCAAGGCAGTAAACTTTTTCCCTATACCAGATTCTCCTGAAAAAAGGTATGATGATGGAATTTTACCCCTTTCTATAGTTCTTAATAGTATGTTTATAGCCTTATCCTGTCCTATTACGTCTTTCAAAGCCATATTTTCTCCTGACTATATTCCCGGGACTTGATGACTGATATAATCTGTAATTAGAGAAACAACTTTTTCATAAATTCTATTATATTCCAGGGACGCATCAATAATCTTTATTCTATCAGATTCTTTTTCAGCAAGCACAAGATAACCTGTTCGAACCTTTTTATGAAACTCTATATCTTCAAGTTCGAGTCTGTCAATTTTGTTTATACCTTTATTTCTCATCAGCCCCACTTCCACATCAAGGTCAAGAAGAATGGTTATATCAGGTCTTAAGTTATTTGTAGCTATTGAATCAATTTTATCGAGCAAATCCAGACTTATACCTCTTCCATAACCCTGATAAGCATATGTTGAATCAGTAAATCGGTCTGTGATAACAAAAGCACCTTTTTGTAGTGCCGGTATAATCAGCTCATTGATATGCTGAGCTCTCGCTGCATTGTATAGAAGAAGTTCTGTCATACTGGTCATATTCTTATTATCTATGGAAAGAAGTATTTCACGTATTTTCTCGCCTATAGAAGTCCCGCCTGGCTCAGCTGTAAGCACAGTTTCATATCCTTTTTCAGATAAATATTTTGAGAGTAAAGAAGCCTGGGTCGATTTACCCGAGCCTTCGATGCCCTCAAAAGATATGAATATTCCTTTCAATTATTGCCCTTTCTTAACTCGAATAATAGAGTCCTTGCTCAAAAATTTATTATGGTTCTTCTCCAATTTAGTTGCTAAAAAGGATTCAAGGATTCCAGGATCCGAGAATTCGAGGATTCGAGGTTTCAAGTGCTTATTTCCTTTTTGTTATTTTGTAAATATCTAAACGTAGTTGATAAGTCCTTTGTCAAACTTTTAAGTCTTTGTAATTCTTGAGCATTTCCCTCGAATCCCTGACCCCTCGAATCCTCATAATCTTATCAGCTTTTTTGGAGATGATCCACCATTTTTAATCATACACTAACGTCTTAAAAAATATTTTTTTCCTCAACATCTGCCTTATCCTGACTGCATTTTTTGGATTAAATATTTTTAAAGAAACATAAATACTGAAAAACATAGTTGCACAAATAAACTCTAACATGTTATTTTATTTACTCTATAGGCGCGTAGCTCAGTGGGAGAGCGCTTCCTTGACGCGGAAGAGGCCAAGGGTTCAATCCCCTTCGCGCCTACCATTTAATAAGGCATTAAGAATCTTCAATGCACTTTATTTAAGAATTTCTCAATTAAATCTGCATCTTCGATATTTATATCCATAAATTTTATTCCGTAATAATTCATTTTCTCTTCTTCTTTTTTTTCCAGAACTCTTACAACTTCTGCTTCTAAAGAAAACTTTTTAAATTCAGGGATACTGAAATTACATATAATTGAGTCTCCCTCTGAAAGCAAGGTTTTCGTATTTATTAACATGCCTGATGTGCTTATATTCACTGTATATGCTATAATAGGTTTGTTTTTGAAATCACCTTCAATTTTCAATTTAACCGGTATCCTTAGTGATTTTCTTTCTGCAATATTAAGAAGCTGGTGCATTTCCTGAAGCAAAACTGCGCTATTTACGGGTAATGTTAAGAATACATTTGCCTGACATTTTAAGCAACGTTGACGGTGTAATTTAGTGTTTGAGCTTAAAATAATAATAGATACTTTATTAAGATCTTTATCATTTCGTATGAGCGAGCAAAGTATTTCTCCGCTCATACTTCTGGAGTCGAGATTTGTGACTATAAGATCAGCTTTTTCAGTTTTATGTATTAAGAGGGCATGTTTATTTGATAAAGATATATACTTCTTTATATCTTCTCTATTGAGAAAACTCTGTTCTTTTTCGAGTTCCTTATTAATCTTTTTGTCTATAATGACTTTTTTCATCTTGCTTTTCTACCAGTATATATTATCAGTCATTAAGAGTAAAGTACCAGAGATTTTAACAATTTATTCTCAAGAAAGTTTTACATTTGTACCCTGTAGTTTATTTTGTTTCAGAAATAGAGTCATGGGTTATGTATTAAACTACAGTTATCGAGTTAAAAATAAGCAAAGGCTTTGTTATTCAGATTAAAAAATTAATTGAAGGGAAATTATATGAAAAAAAACTCTACTGTAAATAAAAATCACAAGGATATTGTTATAAACGAAAAATCCCTAATTGCTGTAGAATTTACGATTGAATGGGAAAGTCTATTTGCCCGCCATACTGACAGCTTTTATACAAGGAATCTTAATTTATGGAGAGATTTGCTACCAGAGAATATTTACAGATCACTTATAGGTCAACATTCAGAAAACACACTTAATTTTAAGTGTAATGAGTTCTTTAGATTATGTGAATTCGATGATAATTTGCTTTTTGAGATAACCCAGAAGCAATTTGATAGAAAGTATTTCTTCCCTTTTGAGATTACACCTCAATCAGGCAGATTCTATCCTAAAGGAATCCTGAAAGGTCTCCAGAATATATTTAAAGGAAACCAGGAACCTTTCAGGTGTGTTAAGTACGATAAATCAAATATTATAGTTGACTTTAATCATCCTCTGTCAGGAATGAACCCAGAACTTTCAATGTTCATTCATGAAATTAGAGCCAAGACAGGAGAGACAGGGGGAGAATGTACGGATTGGATCGAAACAATTACAAATGGTCCCGGTATGCAGGCTCGCTGGAACGAAATTCCAACAGATTTTTTCAAAGACAACCCTTTTTCAAGAACTGATGAAAATAATGATATGCTTTTTTATGAAAAACCACGCTTTATATCACATGTAGATAAAAAAGCCCGTTCTATAATATCAGGGATATATGGGAATATATTAAAAGATGGGATGAAGGTTCTTGACCTTATGAGTAGCTGGCAATCACATGTTCCAGGTCATATTGCTCTCGATTCTTTAACCGGAATAGGCTTGAATAATGAAGAAATGGAATTGAATCTCCAGCTTAATGAATATATTGCACATGATTTAAATCTAAACCCTGTTTTGCCTTTCAGCGATACTGAATTTGATGCTGTCATCTGCTCATTATCAATTGAATATCTCATAAAACCATTTGAAATTTTTAATGAAATTGCAAGGATTCTGAAGCCAGGCGGATATTTTATTACAACATTTTCAAACAGATGGTTTCCGCCTAAGGTTATAAGAATATGGACAGAACTCTATGAGTTTGAACGAATGGGACTTGTTCTTGAATATTTTATCAGAACTGGCAAATTCATAAATCTTCATACTTATTCAATGAGAGGGCTTCCAAGAGCCTGGGATGACAGATATTTCCCGGCATTTCCCTTATCAGACCCTGTATATGCAGTATGGGGAATGAGAATTTAATGTAACTAACTAAATTTATTCAATTCGTACGAATTTTTCTTTTGAAACCATTCGAATCAGATCTGCTGACGCAGCTTCAAGACTAATTTTATCAAGAGATTCCATGGTAACCATTACAGAATATTCCAGATTGTCCAGAACAGGATAGGAGCCTATTTTAACAGTCTTAAATCTCTTTACAATATCATTTAGCAAAGGAGCAACTGCGGATTCTGATTCATTAAGATATATCTTCTTTAAATGCACAACAGGTTCATTGAAAAGCTTTTCTATCGCAAAGAATTTCTTTCTTAGTAGCTGGGGAATCCCTGGAAGAATATAAACATTTAAAAACTTTATTAAAGGGAAAGTCAGGCTACTGTCATTTATAAGTTCAGCCCCTTCAGGAACTTCAGCCATTTTGAGTTGTTCTTGTGATAATTTGCCCAATTTCAACTCAAGGAATGCTTTCAGGGTTGGGGCTATCACTGTTCTAACATTGAAAGCCCTCGAAATACCTTCTATTGTTACATCATCATGAGTAGGCCCAATTCCACCTGATGTAAAGACAAAATCGTATTTTTTCGAGAATTCTCTTACTTCATTTGCAATTTCATCTACATTATCCGGAATTATAGAAATACGGTTTAATTGAATTCCGTGGGCCCATAATTCCTGAGCCATAAAAAAAGAATTATAATCCTGAACCTTTCCTGTGAGTATCTCATCACCGATTATAATTATGCCTGCTGTTTTCGCCATTATGCATATAATTATCTCTCATTTATCAAAGTAGTGCAATTATTTTTTATAGAGTTTCAACCAAAAATATATTTAAAAATAATGCGAGTCTTAATAACAATTCTTTTCGGTAACAGAACCCTTTTTTCCTTTGTCAACCCAATAATATATTTTTCGCTTAAACAATTTTTTAAGTAAAAAGCAACATTATTGAGCGAAAAAAAGGCAGGATTTAATTTCCTGCCCTTTAAGAATTTTATAATTATTCAAAATCATACCGTTTGCTTTTTTCTTAAATAATAAATTGCGCCAATACCAGCAAGTAGCATAAAGATGAACATTCCCCATTCTGTCATTGTAGGTACGTTTAAAGGATCCTGACATGGACCATAATGAATAGGAGTGGGCAATTCGTTTCCTGGCGGGACAGGAGTTTGTGAAGTATCAACAGTGCCTGTAAGATTTGTATTAAATGTTAATGCTCCTCCAGCATTCCATGCACTTGTGCGCAAATCAATATTTTGAATTGCATTAAAAGTTCCGCCTCCAGACAAATTCATTGCTCCAAATACAACAACCTCCTGGCTTGTTGTTACTGTTAGTTGTCCGGTTGACGTAATTGAAACGTTATGAGGTATAAAGAAACATGAAAAAGAGCAGGAGCCTTCAAATGTAGTGCCTTGTGGAAGTTCATATGATCCATCATTATCATAATCCCTCAATTCAGGGTCTCCTGCACATGAATTATCACAATTTATATCAGCTTCGAGTATACCGTCATTATCACAATCTCTGAGAAATGGACCTACATTTAAAGGGGTTAAATGATTATTCCCTGTATTAAATGTTGGGTTTGGATTAAAAATAGCGTCTCTTGCGTCAATGACTGTTGCCGCATATGAATAACTAAATGTAAGCAAAATAAAAATAGCAATGGTACAGAATTTGTATAACATCTGTAATGCTTTATTAATTCCAGCTTTTGCAAATTCCCTTCTGGTTGTATGATTATTCATTACAACATCTCCAGAACAAATATCAGCACCTGAGCAATTATCAGTTGCACATACATCAGAAGTTGCACATCCAGAAGTTATATCAATACGGCAAAGATCGCTGTTGCATCCTCCAGACTTATCTACAGTACATATATCTGTCTGACAGCTTATAGTTTCATATTCACATCCATTATAGTTTTGAAGATCGAGTTTACATCTGTCAATTCCGCACATACTTGTTCTATCAACCTGGCAGGAATCTGCAGTTTCGCAAAGATCTTTACCACTACAGGTATCTGAAACAGAACATGACGTAACAGCATAAGCCTTTGTAGAAAACATTGTTGCATTAATTTTCCTTAAAGGCGGCAATTCTGAAACAACACCTATAGCTACCATTCCCCCGGTAACTCTATACAACCATCTTAGAAATTCCCTCCTCTTCAAAATCATCCTCCTTTCTTATCTGTTAAAAGATAAGGTTGTGTTGTATTCTCATAAATATTACTTAATATATCTTTATCACTTACATTTAATTCTGAATTTATAGCCATTGCACATTCTACCTGATGTTTGATTATTTTGCAACTTTTTTCGCATGGAATTTCTATTGAATTATTAGTCATCAAAGCATGATGCCAGCAACCACCTCCGCAGAAATATCTTACCCAGCAACTCTTGCATAACTGACGGTTATCCACTGAGAGGTCAAGTATCTTCTCTTGAAGTTTTAAATCCAGACCCTTTTCTATATCTCCCATACGATAATCTTCAATACCTACAAAACGATGGCAGGGATAAAATACACCATCCTGTGATAAAGCAAAATACGTTCTGAAAGCTCCGCAGAAATAAGGACTGCGGTCTTTCACAATTCTTGTCATCCTGATAAATCTTACTAAATTTGTATAGTTAAAATAATTGTTTTTTCTTACGTTATCAACTAAAAAAATAGCAACTGATTCAATCTGTCGTTTAATTTCCTCTACATCTTCATCTGTAACAATTAAATCTCCTGCTCCTGCAACAGATGGTTCGGTATGAACTGAACCAAATCCAAGCGAAAGCAGGTGTTCTAAAACCAATGGTATATTGACTGTTCCTCTTGGAATTGTAACTCTTGCAGGCACTCTGTCAGGTCTTTTTGAAATAAGGCGTTTTATTCCAGAAACAACAAGATCGTATGAACCCTTTCTATTAGGCAATATGCGATTTAAATTGTGTATTGTTTCAGGACCATCTATTGAAACCTGGCAACCAATTTCATTCTTAACAATGAAATCAACAATTTCATCACTGAGTAGAATTCCATTTGTAACCAGAGACATATTTACTTTTTTACCTGTATTTTCTTCTTTTTCTCTAACATAAGGTACTATCTCTTTTATAAGTCTGAATTCAAGCAGTGGCTCTCCTCCAAAAAAAATAAGACTCAATTCTTTCTGTTTTCCTGAATTATTAAAAAGAAAATCAACGCCTTTTTTTGCCATATCAATTGACATGCCTTTTCTTTTCGAACCATATAAATAAGGCTCGCTCTCCCATTCTTGCATTCCATGTGAGCCATAACAATAACGGCATCTCATATTGCAGTCATGGGTAACCATAAGTTCAAGATGCTTTAATCCATAATGTTTTTTTAGTGGAGGCGGTTCAATAAGCTCAACGTCATTGTCATTAAAAATAAATTTTTCTTTTTTCAAATATGTCAGAGCTTCTTTTATTTCCCATTTCTGATATTTATCTTTTAATACTTTAAACAGGTCAATTTTATTATTTTTTTCGAGAATTTTTATTATTTCACAGACAGGTGGTGTTACCTCATAAAAAAGCATTGTTTTTACATTGAAAAGTATATCCTTACCTAAACGATTGAAAAGGTAATGCTCGACAAGATTATATTCAGTCTTTTTATTAAAAAAAGCCATGTTGAAATTTAGCCAGAATAATGAATCCTTTGCTTAATAATTTGCTCTTAAATAAAATTTTCCATAAAATCTACAATATTCTACATTTTTTGGGCTACAGAAATAAAATAACTAAATAAATTTATCAGAAAAATAAGGTTGCTACAATAAAATTTAAAGAACTGCTGTAAATTCTAATAACTGATAACCTGAGAGAAATTTTTTCCTTTTTGCCTTTATTTTTATTGTATCGCCTTCTTTTTTATCAAACATGAATATTTTTATATCATTAATATCTTCAATCTTCCAGTCATCCAGTGAGAAAAGTATATCGCCTTTTTTCAATCCGGAGTTTTTTACTCTGCTTCCAGGAATTATATCTTCTACTTTAACGCCTGATTCTGTCTCTTTTAGTATTAATCCGAGTTTCAATGTTGAAGGCGCAGGCAGTTGCTCGGGAAAAAGAATATAGTCTGCAATATTTTTATCTGTGTTTTCAGAGACAGGTATCAGAGTTACATAATCTTTCCCGTTTATTCTCTTCAATCTATTCGGGATTCCGGCGCCATACATTATATGACCAACTCCGGCAAGTATCACCATCTGGTAATCCGGATTCTTTGTCATAAATTCAGCCGCAGAATGAGCCATTGTTTCGTCCCACAGAATTTGAGACTGTATAAAATATTCAAAATTCCTGCTTTCATGATTTCTGTGTGATGAAAAAACCTCTTTTAATATTGACTTATAGTTTTCATCTGACATATCCATATTTTCCGGTATTTCTCTTTTTTCAACAAAATCAAGTCCATCAATTCCTTCACGAGAAACTTTCTTGATTATTTCAGTCCATTGATTAAGAGCTATTACAGGAATTTTTTTTGCCTTAGCATATTCTATGATTTCTCTGTAAAGATTGTAATCGAATTGCCACCTTTTATAATACTCTGTGGATTTGAGAAATTGTTTTTCATTTATAGTTCCTGAAAGATAGTCATTCAATGCCTTTTGAAATGGCCTCTGGAACATTTCCATTCCAATAGCTATTTTTCTATCTTTCTCATAAAGACCCATGATTATTTTTAGTTGTATTTTATGGTCTTCGTAATTTTCATGTCTTTCGCCAACATAAATTACAGGTTTATTTTTTATTTGTTCAATAATTTCATCTATACTTAGAGTCTTCTCGGGTTTTATACCTTTTACTGAAATATCAAGCTGGAACCTTATCCCTCGAGATGTTTCAACAATTTCTTTTTGAATATTTTTACCATCCTTAAATCTTATGAAAGAATATTTTCCGTAATGGAATATTTTCTTTGAAACAGAATCTGCTTCCTGTTTTGAATCTGCATATGCTATACCGATAACTTTTTCGGAATTCAGGGGATTTTTCTTTATTTCAAGAGAAAAACCTCTGTCAAAATTTTTTACACTGCCGAATAATCTTTTGATGACTCTTCCTTCATCTGCAAATACCAGTAAAGATGAGGTTCTTATGTCTTCATCGTTTACATCTATCTCATCCTTTACAGAAAAATTCTGTTCTTTAAATATATCTATTAAATTTTCATACTTTTCTTTCCCGATATCTGGTATAACGATCAATTTTTTATTATCCCCGATAAGTCTTGAAATTAAAGGTGGAATTTCATTTTCAGAGATTTTTCTTAAAACATCATAATCAGGGTCAATAACAAGCTCAGATGGTGTTCCATCAATATGAATACTGAAATTCTCTCTGGTTTTCTCGATATGCAGGTTTTTTCTAAAAGAACCAGTTGTAGTTATTATTTCAACTGGAATGTCAATCATATAAGGTTCATCTTTTTGAACAATATTGAAATTGACAGCTGGTTTTCCATCGAGTATTTTTACAGAAAGAGCATTTATTTCAAAGAAAGGCAAACCCTTTCTATCAAGCCATTGAGAAAAAAAACTGTCGAGCTCTTTTCCGTAATATTTTTCAAATAAAATTTTAATTTCATCCCATGAGACATTCTGAAAAGACTTTTCATTAATAATAGCCTTTAATGTTTTAAAGAAAAGTTCCTCGCCAACAAGATTTTTAAGCATGTGAAATACCATTGATGCTTTGCCATAGCCTATAGCTTTTGTCGCAAAATCTGTTCTCGATGTAAATTCTCTTAAAGTAATTTCTTTTTGGGGATCTACATAACTAAGATAATCGGATATTATATTTTTTCTGTATTGCCATCCTTTGCCTTTTTGCTCTTCATACAGATGGTCTGAAAGATATGCGGTTAATCCTTCAGCCCAGTTTCCTTTTTTATAATCAATATAGACATAATTTCCGAACCATTGATGGAGTATCTCATGGCCAAGAGCAGTCTCTGCAATAAATGGCAGGCGTATAACATCCTGGCCAAGTAGAGTAAATGTAGGCATAGAATATCCTGTGGACTGGAAATTTTCTACAATAGAAAAACGTTTATATGGATATTCTCCTAATAAATTTCTATACATTCGAATAAATTTTTTAGAGTACTCTATATATGTATTTGCAAGCTTTTCGTCTTCAGGGAAAAAATACGCATAAATCTGGACATTTTCTATCTTTTCTTTAAACTCCGAATATCTTGCTGCCACAAATGTGATTTCGTTAAGCGGGTGCAAAAAGTGAAATGAATATTCTTTACCAGAGTCAATATTTTTCACTTCTATTTCTTCAGCCTCTGATATAGCTGTGAACCCTTCGGGAACTTCAGCCTTTAAATTAAAGTAAGCCATACCATCGAAAACAGGGTACCACATACGCGTAAGAGATACGCCCTTTTCGGTAATAATATTACTGCTCACAATTCCCGAATTTTGTAAATTTGAATTTTCCTGTTCATCAGGAAAGTAAGCATTATAAATAATTTCGGCAGATTTTTTACCTTTAAGGGTTATTGTTTTGAGATTCATATAATCAGGGACCACCTGCCCGTCAATTTTTACTGAAATTATCCTGAGATTACCAAAAGAAATGAGCAAATCTTTTTCATTTTGTACTGATATTACTGCTTTGCCATTCACAGTAGATTTATTCAGATCAAATGATACAGAAAGATTATATGAAGGAAGGTTTTCTTCAGCAAAGCCTATTGAAGAAGATAAAGCAAGAATCAAAGACAATATAAAATATATCACTCATTTACCCGATTTTTGTGGTTCTAATTCCATTAATATTTCAATCTTTGCCTTTGATTTAAGTTCAGCAATCCATTTTTCTTTTGCTTCACGGGCTTTTTTATCTTCAAGTTCTTTTTTTAGTTTTCCCTTAATTTCGTCAAAAGAAATAGTATGCTCGGGCTTCTTATCTTCAAGTTTTATAATATAATACATGCCATGAACTTTCAGTATATCGCTCGTTTCACCTATCTTCATTTTTGAAGCTGCTTCTTCCAGTTCAGAGTGCATTCTGCCTCTGTGTATAAATCCTGTATCCCCGCCTTTAACACGATATGCATCCTCTGACATTGTTGTTGCAAGCTGTTCGATATCCTCACCCTGTTTCAGCTTTTCGAGAATATCCTGAGCTTTTTTCTCCTCTTTGACAGAAATAAGACGCAGTCTATAGCTTTCAGGTTGTTTGAATTTATTTATATTTTCAGTGTAATATTTGTTGAGTTCATCATCACTAACTTTTGATGGTTCTGTAACAATTTTTGCAGTTATAAGGTGAATCAGCAGATCCTTTTCAAACTGTTTTTTGACAGCATCTTCTGAAAGTTTTCTCTTTTCAAGAAAAGCCTTATATTCTTTTTCAGTTATAAAGCTCTTTTTAAATCTTTCAGCCTGTTCCTCTATTTTTTTCTGATCCGCTTTTATCTCTTTTGTAAGAGCATCCTGATATTGCAATTCACGGTTTATCATTTCTTCGACTGCTTTCCTGTAATACTTCTTACGTTTTTCTTCGGTAACATTACGATGAAAAGACATACGAGGGATAATTCTGTCAACTTCAACTTCAAGGTCAGAACGAGTAAGAACAGTTCCATTAACTTTGGCAACCACATCTTCATCAGCATGAACTGAAAATGAAAAAGACATCAGTATCATTAAGACTATAAAGATTCTAATCATAATAAAACCCCTTTTTATTTTATAATGACGGATAATAAAGACAAGATGCAAGATAATATTTAGCGTACTACACTTCCGGGCATTACTTCTCTTTCGGGGTAAAGCAAAATCGGTTTGCCATTAACATCAATAGCAAGAATCATTCCCTGACTTTCTATCCCGCGTATTTTTCGGGGTTCGAGGTTTGTAAGTACAGGGATTTCTTTCCCAACTATTTGCTCTGAAGAATATACTTCTGCAATTCCTGCGACTATTTGCCTTTTTTCGTCTCCGAAATCAACTTCAAGCTTCAATAGCTTGTCAGCACCTTCTATTTTTTCTGAAGAAATTATTTTACCTATTCTTATTTCAAGTTTCCTGAAATCATCGAATGTTATCATTTGATTATTATTACAACTTGAATAAATTTTTTCAAGGTTTACTTACTTATTCCTGTATGATAATATTTTAAATGAACAGAGTTTTATTAATATTAATTTCGCTTTTACTTATAAGCAGTCTTTTTCTTGCTCTTAAGACAGGGAAGGATAATATCGGGGATATCCATACAAAAACTTCTTCATTAATTGAAGACCTGAAAATAATACAGAGGAATAATGGTAATACATCATGGATACTTACTGCAAAGAATGCAGTTTTAAACGAAAAAGAAAACATGGCTGAATTAAAAGATATAACACTTGTTCTAAACCATCAGGACGTTTCTATTTATGCCAGCAAAGGCATTTACAATTTTAAAAATAAGAGTTTTACAACAGACAGCGTTGTAAAGGCAGAAGGGAAAAAATATAAAATACTTGCGGACTCAATTGATTATGAAATTAATTCAGGAGATATAAAAACAGATGGAGAAATTAGACTTGAAGGCAAAGGTTTTAGTATCGAAGGTAAAGGATTACAGACTGAGTCGAATCAAAAGGTCAGGGTATTAAAAGATGTTAAAGCAACCTATCAGAAGTAGTATTTTTATTGTCTCTATCATTTTGTTCTTAGTGGCTTCAGGATATTCAGAGCAGGCAAAAAAAATAAAAGGTCCTATCGTAATAACATCTGAAAAGCTTACCGCTGACAACAAAACAAATACCGCACTTTTTGAAAATTCAGTTATTGCAAGAACTTCAAATATGACCATCTTTGCAGACAGGATGCTTGTTTATTCCGATAAAGGTTCCGGAGATGTTAAACGTATAGATGCATCCGGAAATGTCAGATTAATCAGGGACAAGAGAGTTATCACATCAAAAGAAGCAACCTATTATGCTGATTCCGAGATTATAATATTTACAGGAACTCCAAAGGCCGTTGAAGACAATAATGTTATTTCAGGCGAAAAAATGACATATTACATAAATGAAGACCGCTTTTTAATTGATAACAGCAAGGTTTTTTTACAAAAAGAAACTTCAAATTAAAGGAAACTTATGCATATCCTAAACGCTAAAGGGCTTTCGAAATTTTATGGGAAAAGAGAAGTCGTAAAACGTATTAACCTTTATCTAAGTTCCGGCGAAATAGTAGGGCTTCTCGGTCCAAACGGTGCAGGAAAAACAACCACATTCTATATGATGGTAGGGCTTGTAAAACCCGACGGGGGTTCTATTTTTTTTGATAATATAGATATAACTTTTTTGCCAATGTATAAAAGATCTATCATGGGGATCAGCTATCTTCCACAGGAACCATCTATCTTCAGAAAATTGACTGTTGAAGAGAATATCAGAGCAGTCCTTGAAATAAGAGGATTAAACAGTAAAGAAATAAATTCAGAGGTAGAATATATTCTTGCGGAATTTAATCTTAAATCCCTTGCTGATAAAGAAGGATATAAATTATCAGGTGGAGAAAGAAGAAAAACAGAGATAGCAAGAACTCTTGCTATTAAACCTGATTTCATTTTATTTGATGAACCCTTTGCAGGAATTGATCCGATTGCTATAATTGAATTAAAGAAGATGTTTAAACATCTAAAATCAAAAAACATAGGAATACTTATAACTGATCATAATGTGAGAGACACGCTTTCTATTACCGATAGAGCTTATATTATTAACAATGGTGAAATACTCGATGAAGGATTGCCGGAAAAACTAATTGTAAACCCCCTTGTAAGGGAAACTTTTCTTGGGGAGGAGTTTACACTTTAATGGCACTCGAAAGCAGACTCGAACTTAAATTATCTCAAAAACTTATATTGACTCCACAATTGCAGCAAGCTATTAAACTGTTGCAACTGCCGCATCTTGAACTATCTGAATTTCTATCACAGGAACTGCTTGAAAATCCATTTCTTGAAGAGAGTTTTGAAGAAACAGCAAATGAAGAACTCTCAAGTGAAGAAAGGGATACAATCGAATACGATAATGAAATCGAGGATGCTGATGCGCCTCTCGAAAAACTTCTCAATTTTACTTCAGAGGATTATTTTGAAGAGAGAAGTTCAGATGGTCGTGATATGGGTTACTTTAATCCAGGCACTGTTACACCACCTTCTTTTGAACATTTCATCTCAAAAAAACCTGACCTCTCAGAGCATCTTATCTGGCAGCTACGACTTTCAAGTGCACCCGAACATATTAAAAAAGTAGCAGAAATAATTATCGGAGACATTGACGAAAACGGGTATCTGACATCCACTCTCGAAGAAATACAAAATTCTGCAGAGACTGACATAGAAACTGCGGGGAAAGCACTGGAATTAGTGCAGGGATTCGATCCCGCGGGGGTGGCAGCAAGAAATATACAGGAATGTCTTATTCTTCAACTCAGGAATTTGAATCTTACAGGAACAATAGTTGAAAAAATCATACTTCAAAATATGGAAGAACTCGAAAAGAAAAAATATACTGCAATCGCACAACAACATGGGGTAACTGTTGAGGATGTTACGGCTGCAGTTAAAATCATCGAAGGACTTGAACCAAAACCTGGCAGAACATTTTCGGATGTGAGCACAAATTATATAACACCAGATGTTTTTATAATAAAAACAGAGGATGGTTATCAAATAATATTGAATGACGAGGGCATCCCGAAACTAAGAATAAGTAATTACTATCGCCAGTTAATCATGCATGAAAATGATCTCCCGAAGGAAGAAAGACAGTTTTTGATAGACAGGATGCGCTCTGCCACAGGACTGCTGAAAAGTTTGGACCAGCGTAACAGGACTATATACAGGGTTACAGAAATATTACTTGAATTGCAGAGAGATTTTTTCGAAAAAGGTTCAGATTACATGAAACCCCTGACTTTAAGGGATGTAGCTGCAAACTTAAATTTACACGAAAGCACAGTCAGTAGAGTTACTTCCAATAAATACTTTTCCTGTCCGCATGGTGTATTTCCTTTTAGATTCCTTTTCAGCAGCGCTTTACATAGCGGCACAGGCAGTGTTTCTTCAACATCAGTAAAAAATAGCATCAAGAAAATTATATCCGATGAAAACCCTAAAAAACCACATAGCGACCAGGAGATTTCAGAAATTCTTAAAAAAAGCGGTATTGTAATTGCAAGGAGAACAGTTGCCAAATATAGAGAAGAACTTGGCATTCCATCACAAAGTCAAAGAAGAAAAAAGAACAATTAAAAAGGAGGCTATATGAACATTATAGTTAACGGAAGGCATCTTGAAGTTACACCTGCATTAAGAAGTTATGTTGAAAAAAAGATAACAAGATTTGACAGATATCTGTCCAACATATCTGAAGCTATTGTAACCCTGCAGGTTGAGAAATACCGTCATAAAGCAGAAGTCTTATTGAAAGTTAATGGAATTCTTATTCAGGCTGAGGGAATTACAGGTGATGTTTATTCATCAATAGATGAAGTCGCAGAAAAACTTGACAGGCAGATTAAAAAGTATAAAGAAAAGCTTGTCTCTCATAGAAAATCTGAAGGCAAAACAGAAATAACCTCTGAAGCCAAACCTCCTGTTGAAACAGGAAAAATAATAAAAAACAAAAGATTCGAGCTCAAACCAATGAGCCCTGATGAAGCTGCCATGCAGATGGAACTTCTTGATAAGGATTTCTTTGTTTTCATCAATGACAGTAACGGAGAAATAAATGTAATTTACAGAAGAAAAGACGGAAACTTCGGTCTAATTGAGCCGGTTAAATAAATTGAAAAAACATCCTTTTATTGTTGTTATAACCGGTCTTTCGGGCTCGGGTAAGACAGTAGCACTACGAGCCCTTGAAGACACAGGATTTTTCTGTGTTGACAACCTGCCTGTCGCATTAATAGAGGCATTTGTTGCCAAAGTTTCCGAGAATTCCGAAATACGTGAGATTGGGATAGGAATAGATATAAGGGAAAAAGGATTTTTAACTGATGTAGAAAATGTCATAAAAGCCCTTAAGAATAAATTTCATACCGAAGTTCTTTTTCTCGAAGCTGAGCAGGATGTTTTAATAAGACGTTTCAAAGAGACCCGAAGACCACATCCTTTACAGGGAAATATTGAAGATGCCATAAAAATAGAAAAAGAAAGGCTTCTTGTTCTAAGAGAATTCGCTGACAGGATTATAGATACATCTTCATTTACACCCCATCAATTGAGAAGACTGATTACCTGCCAGTTCAATCTTGCACCGGGCGAGGATATTATGAATGTGGTTATTATATCTTTTGGTTTTAAATTTGGAGTGCCTCAAAATATTGATCTTCTTTTCGATGTGCGATTTCTCCCCAATCCTCATTTCGTGCCCGAACTGAAGCCTTTAAAAGGAACTGACAGAAAAGTAGCAGATTTTGTGCTTAAAAATAAAATAACGATTGAATACATTAAAAAGATTAAGAACCTGATAGATTTTCTGATTCCAAATTATATAAAAGAAGGTAAAACCTACCTTACTATAGGAATCGGGTGCACCGGTGGAAACCACCGATCCCCTGCTATTGTAGAAAGACTCGCCCGTATCATAAGGAAACACCCTGTTAAATTGAGTATCGTTCATAGAGACATCAACTTTACAAGCACAACAATTTAAGCATCAGCTATTATTCAAAAACCCTGTTGTGATAAAATTATATTAGTTTGAAAATTCGTCTATCCCGAAAAAATGTAATTCAATATTATAGATGTTGCGGAAAATTATTTTCCGTTACGTATATAGCTGTTGCTCTATTTATGAAACAAAATCACGGGTACTGGCAATTTGGCTTGAGACATAAGCGGAAGCTTCAGTCATAAAATTTATATATGGTGACAAAATGCAAAGATGTTTTGAATTTTTAAATTGCAGTAAAACTGATTGTCCTGCCCATAAATCCAGTAAATTTACCTGCTGGCTCGTTCCTGATACATATTGTCAGAATAACATTCAGAAAAACTCAATTGATAAACTTGAAATCTGCCCTGATTGTGAATTTTTTCAGTTCGCTGCTGATAAAACAGAAGTAAATAAATTTCTCAAAATTGTAAGCAGACAACTCAAGGATTTTAAGAATGAAATCAAACAAAGGGACATAGAACTCGAAGATTTAGGTCTCGAATTATCTATAAGTCTTTCAGAAGTATTCGAGGCTCTTAAAAAAATTGCATCTGGCGACCCTGATGTCAATATAAAAGAGGATTCTAAAATTGAATTGATCCAAAAACTTAAACATCTCGTAAATCTAACTGCTACAGAAGTTGCAAAAGGAGTCGATCAGTGTCACGAATTTGCCATTTGTCTGGCAGAATATTTTGACGTATTTCAAAAAGTAACCAGCGGAGACCTTACAGCCAGAGTTGATGGTAAATCAGAAACAGAATTGCTTGAATCTCTAAAAAGAAAGATAAATGATACCATCGAAAGCATTTCAAGAGAAATTAATGTAAGAAAAAAAGCTGAGGAAGAGTTAAGAATTTCAGAAGAAAAATACAGGACAATTTTTGAAAATACAGGTACTCCTATAGTAATCCTCGAAGACGATTTAACAATTTCTCTTTCGAATTCAGAATTTAAGAATTTCTCCGGAAATAATAATAGAAAAACCTCGAAAATATCCCTGCTTGATTTTGTAATTCAGCAAGATGTTGATAAAATAAAGGATTTTATAAACCAGACATGTTCTGGTTTTAATTTACAGCAGAAAACAACAGAGTTTCGTTTCATAAATAAAAATGGACAGATAAAAGATATAATAGCTGTTGCATCAAACATTCCGGGAACAAAAAAAACTGTTGTTTCATTCCTCGAAATGACCGCAAGAAAACAAATGGAAATGGAAGCAATAATAGAAATGAGTGCAGCATTACGTTCAGCTCCAAGCAGAGCAGAAATGATGCCAATTGTTATTGATCGTCTAATAAATATTCTTAAAGGTGACACAGCAGTTCTTGCATTAACAACACCTTTCAATAGAGAGATAGTATTTGAATTATCAAGAGGTATGTGGAGTGATTGGGCTGGCAAAAAATTGCATTTCGGAGAAGGTATTACAGGTTACGTCATAGAAACAGGGCAGAGCTATCTTAGTAATAATTTATTTTCAGATTCAAAGCTTTCATTAGATGAAAAAACAGGAGATGTTCGCTCCGCTGCTTGTGTTCCCTTGATAGCTCACGGACAGACAATCGGAGCAATCTGGATCGGACGCAAATCAGGAATATATGAAAACGAAATCAGGCTCATTACTGCAATTGGTGAAATCGCAGCTAATGCCATACATAGAGCCACCCTTTATGAACAGACAGAGCAGAGACTCCAGAGACTTTCAGCTTTGCACGGGATAGATATGGCTATAACATCGAGCCTCGATCTCAGGGTTACCCTAAATGTGCTTTTAGACCACGTCACAACCCAGTTAAAAACAGATGCAGCAACAGTCTTACTCTTAAATCCTTATTCACAGACTCTCGAATATGCTGCAAGCAGAGGTTTCAGGTCAAGGGCAATACAAAATACCAGATTGAGAATTGGTGAAGGACATGCAGGCCGTGCTGCTCTTGAAAGGCGTGTTATAAGCATCCCTGATGTTATGAAAAGTAACGACCCGTGCCTCCGTTCAGGGATTTTAACCAATGATATATTCATTTCACATCATGCTGCACCTCTAATCGTTAAAGGACAGGTTAAGGGTGTACTTGAAGTATTTCACCGTTCACCTCTTGAACCTGATCCTGAATGGCTCGAATTCTTTGAATCACTGGCTTCACAGGCAGCGATCGCAATTGACAATGCATCCCTTTTTGATGAACTTCAACGCTCTAACATTGAACTTTCGTTAGCATATGACACAACTCTTGAAGGCTGGTCACGTGCTCTTGATATGAGAGATAAAGAAACAGAAGGTCACACAATCAGAGTAGCTGAAATGACTGTTAAACTTGCAAGAGCTATGGGAATAAGTGAACAGGATATTGTTCATATAAGAAGAGGAGCATTATTGCATGATATAGGCAAAATGGCTATTTCGGATAAAATATTACTGAAAAACGGACCATTAACAGAAGAGGAAAACATAATAATGAAGAAACATCCGGAATATGCCTATGAAATGCTCTCGTCTATATCATTTCTCAGGCATGCTCTCACGATACCTTTATATCATCACGAAAGATGGAATGGAAGCGGTTATCCACGTGAACTTAAAGGTGAACAGATTCCAATTGAAGCAAGAATATTTGCAATTGTAGATGTCTGGGATGCTTTAAAGTCTGATCGTCCATACCGGTCTGCATGGAGTGAGGAAGATGCACTTGAATATATAAAAAATAATTCGGGGAAATATTTTGATCCTAAAATTGTTGAGACCTTTTTAAGAATAGTTCGGAATTCTTTACTCTAAAAGGTCTTTATTCGAGAAAACTGCTAACGAGTTTCATCAGTTCCTGAGTTTGTATAGGTTTGGTAAGATATGCATTTGCACCAATAGCAAGAGCTCTTTTTTTATCTTCTTCAGCACCTTCAGTGGTTATCATTATTACAGGTATATTTTTATAAGAAGGATTATTTTTGACAAGACTTACAAGTTTTAATCCATCCATTATGGGCATGTTTATATCCGCAAGTATTATATCTATCTTCTGGGAAGAAAGTTTTTTCAGAGCATCCACACCATCAGTAGCCTCAATAACTTTTGAATCTGGTATTCTTTTCACCGCAAACCCGATAAGTTGTCTCATGGTCGGAGAATCTTCAACAACAAGAATATTTGGCATTTTTTCCTCCTTATCTTTTTGGTTTCTCCTTTAAAAGATCGAGAAAACTCTGTATGGTAGTAAGTTTTCTTTCTGACTGGGTGTAAAGTCTGGATGAAAAAATAGCTGTTGCTGCATGACCTGCGAGAAGATTGAAGAGTTCATAATCAATATTTGTAAATGTTTTTTTCTGAACAAATAAAGAGAAAATTGCTATCACACCAATTACATGTTCTTTAATCTTAAGTGGAATACATACAAAGGGTTTTGATATATCCATTTTTTCTGAAGCCAAATCTGTATCACTGACAAAGTAACTTACACCATCTTTAGCGACCCTGCCAATTATCCCTTCACCAAGTTTAATTTTTGGCATCTCCTGTGCATTTAATCCCTCAACAGAAACAGGAAGCAGTTCATTTGTTTTTTCATCCATAAGATAAATAGCAAAACGTTCGGCTCCTATTAGATTTATTATTATTTCCATCACAATCCTTAAAACTTCATTGAAGTCAAGAGTAGAATGGAGCTGGTAGCTTGCAACATATAAATTTGCGAGGTTATTGTTTTCTGTTTCTACTTCAACATATTTGGCAGCAAAATCTTTGTTTTCTTCCTCAACTTTTTTATATCTTTCTGTTAAAGAGTTAATCTCCTGATTAAGTATTCTTATACGTTCTTCGTATAGCTTAATTTTTTCCTCATTTCCTGTTCTTTCAATAGCCTCTTCAAGCTGGGCAATCCTGAATCTGAGTCTTTCATTTTCTTTGATGAGGTCTTTCGTAAATTCCTCGCCCTTTTTAAAAATCTGGAGGAATTCTTCAGCCTTTTTTGTAAGAATGGCTTCTTTTTCCATATTCCCTCCGTTTAATTATCTTTATTCGTATTTATTTTTTTTATCAATGAAACAATTTCACCCGGTATTTCATTTACAGGAAGCACTTTCATGGCTGCACCTGCTTTGGCTACCTCGGCAGGCATACCATTCACAACAGCGGTATCTTCAGATTCTATTATAGTATAACCGCCTGCTTTTTTTATGTCCAGCATACCAGCTGCACCATCATTACCCATGCCTGTAAGGATAATACCCAATGTTTTTGATTTATAAATATTTGCCAGAGATGACATCATCATATCAATTGAAGGCACATATTTATCTGTATGTTTTGGTTCTTTTATCATTATAAACACTTTCTTTCCGCGTTTATTGAAAGTCATATGATAGCCACCCGGACATATAAAAGCTTTTCCGGGTTCGAGTTCATCTCCTTCGGCAGCTTCTTTAATCTTGATCTTACATACACTGTTTAATCTTTCAGCAAAAGAACCTGTAAAACCTTTTGGCATATGCTGACTTATAACGATAGATGCAGGGAAATCAGAAGGCAATTTGGTAAGTATTATATTTAAAGCAGAAGGTCCTCCTGTTGATGAGCCTATAGCTACTGTTTCGATATTATATTCTCCCGAAAGATATGTGCTTTCAGACTTTCCTTCTTTTTCGATAATTTCAAGATTTTTACTCAGTCTGTCAAGGCGTAAAGCCTTCATTGCTTTTACTTTTACAAGAAGGTCTCTAACCATATCCTGATATTCAGGTGAAGAAATTTTCGGTGGCTTGGCAATAAAATCAGCAGCCCCCATTTCAAGAGCTTTAAAAACAGTTTTTGAATCTGAATATGAACTCACAATAATAACCGGAGTGGGTTTATTCTTCATAAGCCATCTTAGAAATGTAAAACCATCCATTTCAGGCATTTCAAGGTCAAGAGTTATTAAATCAGGCTTTAGTCTTATTGTCTTGGACATAGCGTCAAGTCCATCAGATGCTACACCTGCGACTTCTATATGACTGTCCATTTCGAGCATTTTCTTAATTGTCTGCCTGCTATATGCAGAATCATCAACGATCAAAACCCTGATCTTAGGCATTTATATGGGCTCCTTTTCTTTCCGGTTTTTGATAAACCATATCATACTTGAAATGCTTTAAATTGAACGCGGTAGATATATTTATTAAAGATTCCGCATGACCGAGTAAAAGATACCCACCATCCATAAGTCTGTTATAAAAACTCTCTACCACTTTCTTACGGGAAGGATGGTCAAAATATATTAATACATTTCTGCAAAATATAACATCAACAATACCGATTAACTTTATTTTATCCTGATCAAGAAGATTAAGGTGATTGAAATTTACGAATTGTTTTACATTGTCAGAAATTTTATACATTCCATCTTCTTCTTTAAAATATTTTCTCAAGTGATAAGTGGTTGTAGTCCTGAAAGAATTTTTTCTGTATATTCCACTTCTTGCTGTTTGAAGAACTCTCTGATTAATGTCACTTCCGATTATTTCAATATTCCAGTCATTAAATAAACCTTTTTCGAGTATCAACATAGAGATTGTATAAGGTTCCTCTCCTGTTGAACAACCCGCTGACCAGATACGAATTCTTTTTCTTTCCTTGTTTGTTTCATACAATTCTGGGAGAATTTCATCAGAAAAAGTGCGAAGCTGGTTCTGTTCCCTGAAAAAATATGTCTCATTGACAGTGAGTATATCAATAATTGAGGATAGTTCTTCTTCACGATTCTTATCATATAAAAGATACCTGAAATAGTCCCGGAACTTTGTAAAATGGTGCAGTTTAACTCTCCTTGAGAGCCTTTTTTCGAGCAAATATTTCGAGTCATCACCAAAATATATACCACAATAATCTTTTATGAGATCACGAAGCAGTCTAAAAACATCTTCTTCAAGATTTATTATTTCTTCTTTTTCAAACATTAATGAATTACCGTTAGAGAAATTTAAGAATAAAAATCAGATTTTTTTGCAAGGCTTTCTTCTATTGCTTTTTTTACTATTGGATCTTCTTCAGAATCATATAGTCTTTCAAGTTCTTTTCTTATAATTCCGTCAGGTTTTGTCCCGAGCACTGAAACCGCAGCCATCCTTGTTGCCCAATCTTCATCGTGAAGAAATGGAATGATGTCAAATTCAATTCCTTCAAATCCTGAAAGAGCCCTTATAGCTGTTCTTCTTATCTCCTTGTCATTATGTTTCAACATCATAAGCAAAGCATCTTTTGATTCTTTGTCTTTGTACTTTCCGAGGGATTCAATTGTAGTTGTAACAACAAACCCGTTTTTATCATTCAACATATCTTTTAATAAACCAATGGCCCGCCTGTCATTAAGAATTCCAAAAGCTTTTGCAATAGCAACTCTTACAGAGTCATCGATATCCTTGACAAGAAATGACAGTGCCTCAAAGATATTTTCACCACCGGTCTGCGCAAGACTAAGCGAGGCAGAAACTCTTATATAAGGTTTCTCATCTGAAAGAGCAATAATTAAATATTTTATCGAATCTTCAGTGCGAAGCATTGAAAAAGCCTGCACACAGGCGCCTCTCACATTAACATCCCCATCTTTAAGAGCAAACCCCAATGCATTGACAGCTTCTGTCGCTCCGATTCTACCAAGAATCAAGGCAGCATTTTTCCTTAACAGAGGAGACGGGTTTTTTAACATTTCAATGAACTCATTAACATCCAGAAGTCTTCCAAAAGCTGAAAGAGCCTTTACAGCAGCTTCCTGAATATCTTCGTAAGGATCTGTGAGTAACTTCTTTAAATGAATTATTGCCCCGGGATTTCCAATATTAGCCAGAGCAATAGCTGAAAGGGAGCGAATGTGACCATCCTCATCATGAAGAAGTTCTTTAAAAATATTGAAAAACACAGGTGAAGCTATTCTGCCGGCAACTTCACAGATAAATCTCTTTTGAAAAATATTTTCAGTATTGAATAGACTTAAAAGGGATTCAGGTTTATCTCTTCCGATAAATACAAATGCTCTTTTTACATCCTCTGAAAATTCTTCTTCCTGTGATATCTCAAGTAAAGGTGCAAATGCTCTCTCATCTTTTAAGATCCCAAGGATAAGTATTGAGGATATTTTGATTTCAGGTTTTGGTGATCTTGTATAGGGTATGAGTATATCAAATATTTTTTCTCCTAAAGTCTTTTTTATTTCATTTACTATATATTCTTCGCTTACACCCTTTCTATAAAATCTCTCGAGACTTCTTATAGCTTCTTCCTGAACAGACTTTATATTATCCTGCAGACACTCGATAACAGAAGTTAATCCCTCCGGGTCTCCGATACGGCCAAGAGATTTTATAGAAATAGCCCTCAAAGGTTTTTTTTTCATCGCTTTCTTTAAAGCAGGAATTGCCCTTCTGTCACCTATTCTTCCAAGAGCATCAACAGCAGGATAAGCTGTCCAGAGATCATCGCCTTCTATAATGTCAATCAAAGCATCAACTACTGAAGATTCTCCGGCTTTTCCGATGTGTTCAATTGCAGTAACACGAACATTTTCATCATCGTCTTTAAGGGCATTTAACATCAGAGGCAATGAACGTTCATCTTTAAATTCACCAAGAACATCTATTATGAATTTTCGAACATCTTTATTTGGTGTATTGAAAGCTTCAAGCAAATACGGGGTTACCTTTTTGCCGAGTCTTACCAGAGCCTCAATTGCAGAATTGCGTGCTCCAGCATTATCTTCTATATAAAGTAAATCAATTAAATTGCTTATATACTCTTCAACAGGATGTTCCTCGATGAGAATATCGGTAGCATAATGCCTTACCCTCCAGCTTACATCTTTCATCGCATTTATAAGTAAGGGAACAGCAGCCCTGCCTCTCCCTTTAAGAGATTCGACTGCTATTCTTCTTATCTCAGTATCTTCGTCTTTAAGCTGTCTTTCCAGTTCCTGCATTTTCTTCAATAACTTCTTCAGTTTCTTTGAGTGCTATTTTTTCTTCTGAAGTCAATAATTCATCAATATTAAGGATAATTATAATGCGGTCATCTTTCCTTCCAATTCCCGCAAGATACCTTTTCCTTAAACCCTTGAATATAGAAGGTGGGGCAGTTATATCATCAGTTTTTAAAGTTGTAATTTCCTTCACACTATCAACGAGAACTCCAATTTTTTCACTTTCAGTTTTAATCACTATAATTAATTCCTTTTTTGAGGATGATTGGATACCAAAACGTTTCCTGAGGTCGAGTAAAGGAATAACCTCACCTCTTACTGTTATTACTCCTGAAAGAAAATCAGGCAATTCAGGAATAGAATAAACTTTATGGGCACTTAATATCTCAACAACCCTGTTTATTTCTATCCCGAAATCCTCTGCCCCAATTTTAAATATTGCAAATTTCTTAATATCTGCCTGTTTATTCGTCAGAATCTTTTTCTGATTCATGATTCCCTTATTTACTCCTTCATGGGACTCAATCTTATCAATCTCCGTTTGCTGGCTCATTGTTACGGGTTTTTATACTTAAATTTTCGAAAGGAGATTTCTCATCAAGTTTGATTTTCTCAATCTGTTTGCTAATAATTTCTGAGCTTTTTAACAGTTCTCTGATTTCAGTATCTATATTAGATATTACACTTATATTATTCTTCGGAATATCTTTGATTTTCTCTATTGAAATAAAGATTTGATTCGAACCTGCTCTCTGTTCATTAATAGCTTTGGCTATTTGCTGACTCTTTTCGGATATCTGTTCCATTGATTCTGAAATAAATTTTGCGCTCACCTGCTGCTCCTCTGTGGCAAGTTTTACCCGTGTAGCAACATCTCTTACTTTCTCGGTTGCTTTTGTAATTAAGTTTGCGCCTTTACTCTGTTCAGAAGTTGCTTTGGCAACCTGTGCTATCATGTTTTTGACTTTTTCCATAGCCTCAGTAACAAGACGCGCTGCTTTTGCCTGTTCAGTTGTAGAACGTTCAATTGAAAATGACATTTCTGCTGACTGTCTTGAACTTTCAACTATTTTATTCAAAGCATTCCCTGCCTCACGTGCTACTTTAAAGCCTTCTTCAACAGATTTAAGTCCGTTATTCATTGCATTTATAGCATCCTTAACCTCCTTCTGAACAGCCTGTATCAGAGATGCTATTTCCTGTGTTGAGAAAGATGTTCTTTCAGCAAGATCCTTTATTTCATCCGCCACAACTGAAAAACCTTTTCCATGCTCTCCAGCCTGAGCAGCAAGAATTGCAGCATTTAAAGCAAGAAGAGTTGTCTGGTCAGTTATGTCATCAATTACATTTAGAATTTTCCCAATTTCATCAGACCTCCCTCCAAGCTTCATAATCATTTCAGCTGTTTTTTCAACTGAAGATTTAATATTGTTCATTCCTTCTATGGTTTTTTCGACAGCAGCCAGTCCTAATGTTGAAGCATCATTTTTTACTTTTTCAGAAAGCATTGCTGATTCTTTTGCGCTCATTTCTACCTCTTTTACTGAAGAAGAAATCTCTTCTATGGCTGCCAGGGTCTCTTCGGATGCAGCGGTTAATTCCTCTGATTTCTGGGCAACCTCTTTTATTGTTGCTGAAAGTTCTTCAATTGATATTGAAGTAGAATCCACAGCAGAAGATAATTCCTGCGCATTGTTTGCAACGTGACCTATGCTCGATACCATTTCTTCCATTGAGGTAACAGTATTTTCAGCGGACACTGCAAGTCCCCCTGTATTTACAGATATTTCAGCAGTGGCAGAATTCATTTGTTCAATAGAACTTGCTATATTGGCAATAGCTTCTGATTCGAGTTTTGTTGATTCAGAAATTCGTTTAAATTCTTCGCCCATTTTTTCACTTAATTCTATCGTGCGATTTGAAGCATCTTTTACTCCATTGATAATTTCTTTAAGAGATAATGAAGCTTTGTTTAATAGTTCTGCGAGCCTGCCAATTTCATCATATGTTACTATTTCCGGGACATATGAAAAATTTCCTTCTGATATCGCCTGAATTGATTTTTCAATATTTTTTATGGGTAAAATCACAAGGCTTCTGAAAACCATCCAGAAGCAAAAAGTAAAAGCTGCCACAAAAAGAACAGAAATAGAAAGCCAGATTAAGAAATTAAGACTTTTAAAAAGAGGTACTATAAAAGACCAGATTGTAATACCTGCTATGATTAAAATTATAGTAAAAGTTATATACTTTGATTTAAGGCTCTGTCCTCTTTCGTTCTCCATAATGCCTCCTTGTTTTTATCTGCTCTTCATCTCAATTTATTTGAATATCAACGGATTCAATCATATTCAAAATTGAAATAAACCTTTTATCTATTACAGCCACTCCTTCTATAAATTTGATTTGCTCTTCATCAAGATGAGAAGGAGGAGGCTGTATTTCTGATCTTGCTATTCTCACAACTCCGGATACTTTGTCAACTACAGCACCTATTAATCCCTTCGGACCATTTATAATCAAAATCTTTATCCTTTCTTTTTCATTAACAGGTAATTTTTTTGAAAGTATTTTTGTGCGAAGGTCAATAATAGGTATCACCTTGCCTCTCAAAGATGTAATTCCAACTACATAATCAGGAACCTTTGGTACAGTTGTTATTCTCTGATATTTAAGTATTTCTTTAAGTTGTCTAATTCTGAATGCAAATTCCTCATTTAAAAGCTTAAATGTAAGTATCTCAATAATCTCATCAGATGAGTCTTTATCTGTCTGTTGTTGTATGGATTTTTTTTCGGTCTTTAATTCTTCCTTTAAATCAGTCAGGGATAACTTTTCATTGCTCTCCGGGGGTTCTTTTTCGGACAAAATAGTCTGTTCTATTTCAGAGATTTTATTCTCTGAAGTGGTTTCACTCTGTTGCTCTTCAGTTTTATTTTCCTGAGTATCAGAATCTTTAAGCTTTTTTCTAATTTTCGCGATATCCATTTAATCCGAGTTCCCTTGCAGCTTCCTCTATAATAGATGCTTCAATGTTTCTTAATTCCCGGCTCATGCCTTCAAGAAGTGCTGTTGTTGCAATACTATTTATAAGACGGGGGATTCCTCCAGAGAAACGATAAAGTCTTTTAATAGCTTCATCAGAAAATAATGGTTCATCTAATCCGGAAACCTTCAGTCTGTGTTCAATATAACCTTTTATTTCCTCTTCATTCAAAGGACCAAGATGATAGAACAATCCTATTCTCTGGCGGAGGGGAAGATATGTTTTATGATTGAGCCTTTTCCTTAAATCAGTCTGTCCGACAAGAATCAGACTGAGAAGATTTGTGTAATCAAGCTGAAAATTGGTAAGCAACCGTATTTCCTCAAATGTCTCTTTTCTCGGTATTAACTGAGCTTCATCGATAATAATCACAGGGGTTATTCCTGCTTCATAATCTTTATAAACTTTTTCATATATTGCATCGAGGAGATTATCTTTATAGTTATTAGGAACATCTATATCAAATCTTTTTGCGATAGTTCTCAGGAACTGTGAGGGCGAAAGTCTCGGATTTATGATAACAATCACTCTATATTTTTCCCCGAGTGAATCCATCAGATACCTTGTGAGAGTTGTTTTTCCGCTACCGACTTCTCCTGTAAGCAATACAAGTTCTTTTTCTTCAACAGCATAATGTAATCTTGCAAGAGCTTCTTCATGGCTTTTGCTGAGATATAAAAATCGCGGGTCTGGTGTTTTTGAGAAGGGTTTTTGTTTAAGGCCGTAAAATTCTTCAAACATGCGTTACCCCCTCATGTCTCAGGAGAGATCTTTCTATTATTGACTCAACATCAAGAACAAGTATTACCTCATGTCTTCCTATCTCTGCTGCTCCTGCAAAACCAAATATCCCTTTTAAATACCTACCGAGCGACTTAATAACTATTTCCTGCTGACCTATAATTTGATCTACAAGGATGCCGAGCTTTCTTCTGCCGAAACCAACGACAACAGCAAAAAGCATTTCTTCATCTGTAGTTTCTATATTAAAAATATCTCCTAAATTCTTTACTGGAAGCATTTCACCTCTTAAATAAAAAACTTTCCGCCATTCAACAGTCTGAAGATCACTTTTTTCAAGTGCAATGGTTTCAGAGATCGCTGTTAAAGGTATGGCAAATCTCATATCTCCAACCCTAACAACTAAGGCTTTAATAATTGCCAGTGTAATTGGAAGAGTAAGAGTAAAAGTAGTGCCTTCATCCTTGTTCGTATAAATTTCAGTAAACCCTCCTAATGCAGAAAGTTTTTCCTTAACCACATCCATACCAACGCCTCTACCTGATATTTCGCTTATCTGTTCTTTTGTGCTGAATCCTGGCATAAATATAAAATTAATTAATTCACGCTCGTCTATTTCTGCACCAGGTTCAATAAGACCTTTTTCAATAGCCTTTGACTTCACTTTATCAAGATCAATTCCCCTGCCATCATCAATAACTTCGATAACTACATAATTCCCTTTTTGATAAGCTTTAAGAGCTATTTTGCCATGCTCTGGTTTTCCTTTATTTATTCTTTCTTCAGGTGGTTCTATACCATGATCTATAGAATTCCTTACAAGATGCATCAATGGATCGACTATTTCTTCGGCTAATGATTTATCGAGTTCTGTATCTTCACCATACATGACAAGTTCTATTTCCTTGCCAATTTCTCTTGAGAAACGTCTGATAACCTGTGCAAGACGTGAAAACAACTGTCCTACAGGAACCATCCTGATCTCAAGGACTTCATCCTGAAGTTCTGCAAGCCTTCTTTCAAGTGTCTGTGAAATCTTATAGACATCTCTCACAAAAGGAGTATGACTGTATGTCTCTGAGAGTTCTACGCCAATTCTCTTTACAGCATCCTTTGCAAGGGTTAATTCTCCTATGGTATTAAGTATCCTGTCAAGCTTGTCAATATCTACCCGCACAGTTGTGGTTTTACTTTTAAGAGATTGTTCCTGTTTTTTTGCGCTTGCAGAAGGAGGGGTTATTTTCATTTGCACAAGGGTCTCAATTTCTCCACCTATATCGGACTTAATTTCATCGATAGGATTGTTGCTTGCGAACATAAGATTAAATCCGATAGAGCCATCAGGAACATTTTCTGAGACAGGCAGGGTAGAAATGAGTTCTCCCTGTTTTTTTATTTTCTTTGTAATCTCTTCAAGAGATGTATCAAAAGTTGAAAGATCGAAAATTACCTTCAGAAGATAAACACCATTTCCATTAAGAATATTACTCTTAAGTCTATGTTCTTCATACTCAGAAAGCACCCTGAGAATTGAATCATCAATCAGACCTTTAAGATCAGGACCTCCAACATTTTCTTTAAGTGAAGCTCGAAAAGATTTAATTTCCTCTATCCGGGGGCTCAGGTCCGGTTCCTTATCTTCACGAATTGCATCTATAGCTGTTTTTAATATATCAAGGTTTTTGAATAAGAAATTAACAAATTCTTCATTTATATTTATTTTACCAAGTCTTACATCATCAAGCAGTGTCTCGAGGCTATGACTTAAGTCAGTAATTCCCTTACTTCCAAATAATCCGGAGAGTCCTTTTAAGGTATGCATTGCTCTGAAAAGAGCGTTTATAGTATCGGGATTTAATGATGTCTGATAGGTATCCTGGATTTCAAGAACAAATTGCTGACATTCAAAAAGGAGATCTTCGGACTCTGCGATAAATTCCTTTTTTGATGCCTTCATTTTATTAAATTATTACCCGCTTTATAACTTCTTGTAGTTCCTGAGCCTTAAACGGTTTTGTGATATAAGCCGTTGCACCCAAAGCCATGCCTCTTTTTTTATCTTCTTCACTTCTCTCAGTGCTTACTATTATTAAAGGTATATGATTATATCTCGGATTGTTTTTTACAAAACTAATAAGTTCGAGACCATTAATGTCTGGCATATTAATATCTGTAATAATTAAATTGAAATTTAATGATGGTAGAAGCTTTAAAGCTTCAAAACCAGAACCAGCCTCTACAATATTAAAATCATCCATTTCTTCTACCACAGCTCTTATGAGTGCTCTTGTTGTAGCAGAATCTTCTACTATCAGTATGTTTTTATTTTCCTTTTCCATAACTTACAGAATTTATTATTAAATTTTACCAGATTATTCTAAAAAAAACATTCTGATGCTAATTTTTCCCCTCCATTTCCTGAAGCCTTCTCTGTAGAAGAGACTTTTCAAGAGCAAGCCCTGCCTGTTCTATAAATATTTCAAGACCCTCGGTTTCTCCGATTCTATCACCTGTCGTCAAATTGTCACATAAAAGAAGTGCAACAACTCTTCCTTCGGCAATTACAGGGAAAATTGCAACTTCATCAGGATATCCCTGTCCTATTTCTCTCATTAATAAATCAGTAATAGCATCTTTAATTATCCCGCCTTTATAAGGTCTTTTCTCATCTATAATTTTCTTTAAAAAAGGACTTTCATCATAATCAAATTTTATCTCCCGAATCTTCTCGTCAGCCATTTCTATATCGAGTCCGAACTGTCCGAGTCCGATAATTTCCTTATCTCCGACCATAAACAAAACTCCTCGCTGAAAAATATCACTGGCAAAACGCAATATAAGCAAAGTGATTTCAGAAGCAGAATTAGGGAACCTGAGTTCCTGTGTCAATGCTTTCAATGACACAATATCCTGTCTCTCAGGGGCAGACTCCATTCCCCAGTCTTCCTCTAATTCTTTTTCTTCGACAATACTTATATCATTCCCTTCAGCAGAAACTGAAATTGTCTGGGTAGATTCATCATATACCCTTGCTCCCTCCATAAGAAGATATTCAGGGCTCATGCCTTTTGTGAGTTCCCATCCTTTTTCAGTTATTTCAGTCTTTTGCTTCGGATCAACATCATCAAGCTCAAACTGGAAATCACCCTCCTGCCATAAAAGTAATTGATAAATAACCCGTTCAATCCTTTTCCTTGTTACTTTTTCAAGCACCTCTCTATTAACAGAACCAAAATCAAAGAGAATATCTGCTATGGATTTCTCGGGAAGTTTTTTCTGAACCTCTAATGCAAGGTTATAAATAGTATCTTTAACTATACCTGCTTTAAGAAGGTCTTCACCAAAATTTGTCTCAATGTCAGTTGTTTCAGCCCTGACCACAAGACCATTCCTGAAAATAACAAATGCACTGCCTCTGCTTCCTTTCAAAACCAGAGTACCTGTTTTTTTACCTATACTGAGAATTTGAAAAATATCCGAAAGACCCAGATCTTCAAGCCTTCCTACAAGACTCATTTAATTTTATCCCCTTAAAATATTTAATAAATGCAGTATATCAACTAAAATAACCATGTGTCAACGAACAAACTCAAACAGTAAATTGATGAACCTGAAGAATGAGGTTGTTGTATAAAAAAATTTTCAAAATATCTGCATATCGGAGGCTCTTTAGCTTTCCAGCTTGAAGGATTAATAGGTTTCTGTCCTTGTATTGTATTTTCCGAATTAACCACTTACAATATAAAATTGTACTATATGTAATAGTTAAAAAATTGCTTTACTTTTAAATTAAATTTCAAGGAGATTTTAAAATGAATGTACCATTTGTTGATCTGAGCCGGCAGTTCAAGCCACTAATGCCTTCAATACAGGCTGCAATGAACAGTATTATCGAGAGATGCGAATTTATAAATGGTCCTGCAGTGAAAGAATTCGAAGAACATATGTCAAAATGGATGGGAGTTCCGCATGTATGCGGAGTTTCCAATGCTACTCTTGGAATATATCTAACTTTAAAAGCTCTTGGCATTGGAGAAGGTGATGAAGTAATTACAGTACCAAATACAGCTTTTCCAACTGCTGAAGCTATCAGTATGACTGGCGCAAAAGTTGTTTTTGCAGATATTTCAAAAGGGTTCTTTAATCTTGACCCAGAAGCAGCGGAAGCTGCGATCACTCCCAAAACTAAAGCTATTATTCCAGTACATCTCTATGGTATTCCTGCTGACATGGATGCTTTTCTTGATATAGCAAAACGACACAAAATTATTATCATAGAAGATGTGGCTCAGGCACAGGGCTCCAGATATAAAGGAAAAATAACAGGCACTATGGGGATTGCCGGCTGTTTCAGTTTTTTCCCATCAAAAAATCTCGGCACATTCGGCGATGGTGGTGCAGTTGCATCCTCAGATCAAGGATTGATTAAAAAAGTCAGAATGCTTGCCAATCATGGAAGACTCGAGAAATTCACACATCTTTTAATAGGAACCAACAGTCGTCTTGATACAATTAAAGCAGCGCAGCTTTCCATCTGTCTTGACCATCTTGACGAATGGAATGAAAATAGAAGGAAGACAGCTAATTTATATAAAGAACTTCTTGATTCATATGAAGAAATTAAATTGCCACAGGTACCGGAAGGATGCGATGCTATCTGGCATGTTTATGTAATCAGACACAAAAAACGTGATGAGCTCAAGGCTTTTCTTAACTCACAGGGAATTAAAACAGGGTTACACTATCCTTTGCCATTACATCTTCAGCCTGCATATGAATATCTTGGATATAAGAAAGGTTCTTTTCCTGAATCAGAAGCAGCATGCAGTGAAGTTCTGTCATTACCAATGTTTCCTTATATAACTGAAGAGGAAGTTGAAACAACAGCAAAAACAATTATAAAATTTATTGAAAGTCAGAGAAAAATATATTAATATGTCCGAAAAACCTGTAGAACTTTCAATTGTTATTCCTATCTTTAATGAAGAGGATAATATAGAACCTCTGCTTGAAGAATTATTCCCTGTTTTACAGAAAACTCAAAAGAGATTTGAAGTTATCTGTATTGATGATGCAAGCACAGATAACAGTCTTTCTGTTTTACAAAATGCATCCAGGAAATATCCTGAATTAAGAATTGTCCGTCACAAAATCAATTCAGGAGAAAGTGCTGCCGGTGCAACTGGTTTTGCAAATGCCAGGGGTGAAATCATTATTACTATAGATGGTGACCAGCAGAATGATCCTGCTGATATACCAATGCTTCTTAAGGAAATAGAAAATGCTGATGCTGTTTGCGGAGTAAGAAGGAAACGTGAAGATGACTGGGTAAAAAAAATTTCATCACGTATAGCAAATAAATTCCGCAATTTTGTAACAGGCGATAATATCTCAGATGCTGGTTGCACTTACAGAGCTATTAAAAAATCAGCTCTAAAGGAAATCCCTGTTTTTAATGGAATGCATCGCTTTTTACCAACATTGCTGAGGATTCAGGGGTATAATGTAAAAGAAGTACTGGTTAATCACAGACCACGCACACGTGGACAATCTAAATACGGAATTGGCAATAGAATGTTCAGGGGCATAGTTGATTGTCTTGCTATAAGATGGTGGAAAAAACGTTCTGTACCTGCTGATAGAGCATACAGAATTAATTCAGGGAGTTAAAGACGAAGAATAGAATTTCTTCTATAAGAATGCATGAAAGAAAATAGTAGCAAACAGGAAATTCTAAAGACTATTCTTCTATCAATAATTCTTACGGGTTTTCTTGGTATTCTTCATTTTACTCCTTTGAATTATTATGTTGATTTTTCTAATATAAATTTTCTTAAAGAAAAACTTGCTTCTTTTCATGCATTTGCTCCTGTGATTTTCTTAGTTAGCGGCTCTATTATAATTGCTCTGGGTGCACCTCGATTTATTATTACTGTTCTCGGAGGGATGGTCTTTGGATTCATATCCGGCACAATCCTTTCTCTTGCAGCAGCTTTTCTGGGCTCTATAGTAATTTTCTGGATTACACGTTTATTAGGCAGACCCTTTTTTCACCAAAAATTCGGGAGTCGTCTCAATTCAATTGAAAAATACTTAAGCGAAAACGGAATTCTCGTAGTGGTTCTTGTAAGACAACTGCCAGTTCCATGTATGCTCGGAAATATATTACTTGGACTTACTTCTGTGAAAACCTCTGTTTTTATTATTGGTTCAATTATTGGTTTATTTCCTGAATCAGCAATTTTCGCACTATATGGTAGCAGTGTGCAGGGAAGTTTTATACTAAAATCAACAATAGCATCGATTTTACTGGTAATTTTTGTATGGGCAATAGGTTATTATTATCGTCATTCACCTATGGCAAAAGAGATTGTCCAGAAATTTAGAAAAGTTTAGCATGGAAACAAATTTGGAGCAAGCAATCAAATTTTGAAAGGAAAGATATAAATGAAGATTTTACAAATTGGAACTGGCAGATGGGGGACAAATCATTTACGTATATGGACAAACTTGCATGTTGATCTTTATGTTGCAGAGGTATCTGATGTTGCAAGAAAAAAATGTATTGAAGCAGGGATACCTGAAGACCATATAACCAGTGATTACCGAAAATTTCTTGATATTGTTCAGGCAGTAGATATAGTAACCCCTGCACCGAGCCATTATCAGCTTGCTCTTGAGGCTTTCCAGAAGGGAAAGGATATTTTGATTGAAAAACCGATTGCAGATACATCACAACGCGCACAAGAACTTGCTGATATAGTTTCCAGAGGAAACACAATTTTTCAACCGGGACATGTATTCAGATACGATCCTGCAGCGGACTTTATTCTTGATTATATTTCTCAGGGTCATCTTGGACGCATTCAGGCTCTAACAGGTCTCTTCTATGGGTTTAAAAGGCCACGTAATGATGGAGGAGTAACAATTTCAGATGCCATTCATTTTATAGATTTTTTTAATTATATAATGAAAGCAATTCCGTTTAAAGTCATGGCAAAATGCAATGATATTCTTAAACGGGGGATGGATGACATGTCCTGGATATGGATGGATTACGGAGATGTTTATGCTGTTGTTGAAGCAAATTATTTCTCTCCGGAAAAGAAACGCATAATAACCATAAATGGTGATAAAGCAACCCTTGTATGCAATTTTGCATCTTCACAGGATAAAATTAAAATTTACAGGAATAGACACATTAATGACAATAATACATGGAGCACATTCAGTGGAGAAGTAATCCAGCAGGAAATTCCTCCGGCAGAACCATTGATGCTCGAATTAAAAGATTTCATAAGATGCGTGGCAACCCGCTCAAGACCTAAAGCCAACGCACAGGACGGTGCAAACGCTGTAAAAATCGTTGAAGCAGCCCTTGAATCACATAAACAGGGCAAAGAAGTTTATCTTTAACCAAGAAAAGAATAAATTTTGAGTAATTGCCGAAATATTCAGTTTAAAGATTGCGATGCTTATAATAAAACCTCTCAAGTATTTCAGGTTTAACCCCTGTAAAATAGAGAGTTGCCAGTATCCAGTTTCTTATTGTGTTATATATTATGCCTTCTTCATTCCACCTCCGGGCTGAAGTTAGAACCTTTTGAGGAAGAACACATACTTTTAAACCAGATTTCTTTGCACGACTCATAAATTCGATATCTTCCATTATTGGAATATCTGCAAAACCTCCAAGTTGAAAAAACCTGTTTCTTTTTATAAAAAAAGTTTGATCTCCATATGGAATATTTGTAAGCTTTGTTCTTATACAGACCATTTTTTCGATTAACCTAAAAATCACTTTATCTGATTTTATACCCAGTGAAAAAGAACCACAATCGCACATTTTATCATTAATTAATGAATTGATTAACTCAAAAGCTCCTTCGGGAAATTCTGTATCCGCATGAAGAAAAATCAGAACTTCACCTTTAGCTGCAAAGGCTCCGGCATTCATTTGCTTGCCCCTACCACGTCCGGTAATTATCTTGATTACATCCTTATTCTCCATTACATTAACCGTAGTCCCATACATATCTCCATCAACAACTATAATCTCAACATCATAGTCATCCTTAACCTTGAGGATATTTTTTATTGATTGATTGATAATCGCTGATTCATTGAGAACAGGTATAATAACTGAATAAGTCAACTTCATTCTAAAAAATCCTCTAAATTTTCCTGAAAGAATGATTGCTTCAGGGAATCAAATCAGTTTTATCAAGTTTTCTGATTTCTAAAATAGACTTCATTGTCCTTGAATTTGCAAAATCATTAGCCTTATTTCTTTCATAAAATGCCTTCAGGTCGTCAATTGTGTCTATATCAAGCATTTCTGGAAGCATATGCACATTATATTCATTTTCCCTGAAAATTCTCATTGTTTCATTGAAAACTTTTTCAGTACTCCATTCAATTCCTTGAAATATTTCTGGCAGAAACTTTTCTTTTTTCATACCGATTAAATAGTACCCACCATCATAAGACGGACCTATCACAGCATCATGCTTATCCAGTTCATTAAAAGCTTCATCTATTAACTTGATTGATAAATCAGGAATATCGCTGCCAATGATAATAACTTTCGAATACCCTTCTGAAAAAACATTTTCAAAAGCATTCTTCATTCTTTCTCCAAGAGTTTCGCCATTTTGTGAAATGCAAAAATAATTACCTTCAAGCCATTTTTTAACATGGGAACTGTCTTTATGATGATAGTAGTAAATTACCAAATTATATGTACATCTGGAAAGTTCATCAAGAATATCAAGCACAAAATTCTTATAAAGACGGAGCGTAAAATCATGGCCGATATCTTTTGCAAGCCTGGTCTTTACATTACCCTTTTCCGGGTATTTAATAAACAGTAATATGCATTTTTCCATTTCTTTCAAATAAGATAAAATTTGATGGTATATTTTGTTTCATATATTGAGCCATATTTAAATTTACGTATCGAGAATTTTTTTCGCAACTTCTACATGTTAAAGGTCCGTGATTTCCAGTTTGCAAGCTTGATAGCTATTTAGCTTTTTAAATTGTATGTTTCGGGTTAAGCTTACAAAATCAAAAATACATACAGGCTTTATCAACCACCTATTTTATACATGGGTCTGAGATTTTTTAATGAAGAAAATAGTTTATTACGTTTTTCATTAGCAGGATTTATATTATGGCCTTGAGGTTTTATCTGGACAGCAATACCGATAAGTCGTTCAATTTCTGTATCAGAAGAAGCTCTACTTCTAAGAGCAGGTTTTAAATCTATTTCAGTCTCAGAAAAAAGGCATGGCCTGAGTTTTCCGTCAGCAGTGAGTCGTAATCTATTGCATTCATTACAAAAGTGATTAGATAAAGGGCTTATAAATCCTATAATACCTGATGCGCCTTCTAACCTGTAATTACGAGCCGGGCCTGACTTTCTGATTTTTTCAGGATATAAATTGCCTGCTTTCTCAACAAATGACTTAATTTCATCAGCTGATATAAATTTCTCTGGCGTCCACAATTCACGTGACCCAAATGGCATAAACTCTATAAATCTAATATGATAAGGAGACTTAAATGTCAGGCTGGCAAAATTTATAATTTCATCTTCATTGATTCCTCGAACAGGTACCATATTAATTTTTATTGGCGTAAAACCTTGTTTTTCAGCTGCTTCTATGCCTTTTAATACATCCTCAAGATTGCCTCCACCCGTAATATTTTTATATCTTTCAGGATTAAGTGAATCAAGGCTTACATTGACCCTATCAAGTCCAGCGTCGGCAAGTTCCTCAGCATAAGCTGCAAGGAAAATACCATTTGTGGTAAGACTAAGCTCTTCAATCTTATCAATATCTTTGAGCATTCGAATCAGATTAACTATTCCCTTTCTTATCAGAGGTTCTCCGCCTGTTAATCTGACTTTCTTTACTCCTAATGAAGCAGCAACAATTACAATTCTTACTATCTCTTCATATTTCAGTATCTCTTTATGCTCGATAGGCTTTGGCAGACCCGAGGGCATACAATATATGCACCGAAGATTACATCTGTCAGTTATGGAAATGCGCATATAATCAATTTTGCGCTTGTATCCATCCCTGAGTTGATTCATTTTTTCTTCTTTTTCAAGATCGGTTTCTTTGCAGGCTGCTTATCAATCTCGTTAAGTTTTTTCTTTGCTTTTTCAGCTTCAGGAGACTTCGGGAACTTCTCTATTATCTGTTCCAGAATTAATTTGCCGCTTTTTTTATCACCGATTTCTATAAAAGATAAAGCCTGTTTATATAGAGCAGCAGGTACTTTTTGATTCTTAGGATATTTTTTTAAGAAGTTTTCATATGCGACAATTGCTCCTTCAAAATCTTTCTCATTATAATAAGTTTCACCTATCCAGAAATATGCATTTTCAGCAAGCTGGTCTTTTGGAAAATCTTTTATAAATGCTTCAAACATTTCTCTTGATTCTTTATATTTCTTATCTTTAATAAATGTATTATAAGCAGCATCGTATCTTGCTTTAGCTGTTTTTGCTGTTGCGATTTCAGTCTTAGGAACCTGCTCCTCATGTCCTGTAACCTGTTCTTTCCTTGATTCCTCCTGTTTCTTTTCTGCCTGCTTTGGAGTTTCCCTGGATGATTCTTTTTGAATATTTGCTAAATTTTCAAGAGCATTAAGTCTGTTTTTAAGCTCTTTTATCTGATTTTCATATGTATTTGCTTGTGCTCTTAAAAGATCAAGCTCTATAGATGTATCCCTTAATTTTTTCTCGGTATATTCTTTATTCTCTTCATATTTTCCCCTGAGCATCTGCAAATCCTTAATCACACCTGAAAGCTCTGAACGTAATTCAGCCTGACTCTTTCTGATAGCATTAAAAGATTCTTCACTTGCAGTTCCAATTCCCGGCTTATCTTTTATTTTCTCGATCTCAGCTTTTAAATTAGTATTCTCAGTTTGAAGTCTATTAATATCATTTCTGAGCATTTCCATTTCCTGCAAAGTCATACAACCTGATAAAAATACTGAGATTATAATTATCAAAAGAAAAAACATATTTATTCTTAATTTTCGAATAAATTTAATAATTCTGTTCACTTTTTTATTTCTCCTTCAAAACAACTATATGCACACGTCTGTTCTTAGCCCAGCAGCTTTCAGTTTTTTCAGTACAAACAGGTTTTTCCTCTCCATAACTTATTGTTTGAAGTCTTTCAGAAGGAATACCGAGTGCAACAAGGTAATCTCTTGCAGATTTTGCCCTTTTATCACCTAAAGCAAGATTATATTCATTTGTGCCTCTCTCGTCACAATGCCCTTCGAGTGAAATCACTGTATTTTTATTTTTCAGCATCCAGTTCGATACATTTTCAAGTATAGTTTTACCTTCGGGTTGAAGGACATATTCGTCATAATTAAAATAAATGTCTTCAAACATATCGGTTACTTCTTTGAAATGAACCTTTGATTTGTCGTCCACTGTTTCTATTTTTGCAATCTGTGTTTCAGTTATACGCTCGGGTTGTTTTATTTCAGGCATCTTTTGTTCTGAAATACCAGTTTGTCGGGACGAAGTATCTGTAGGTGTCTGCTGTGAAGGCAAAGTATCAGAAGGTGTTGGCTGGACGACTTTTCTCGGAGGACACGCTGATAAAGCAAAAACTGTTAATGTCAGAATTATTAAGAGACTAAACTTTTTCATTATAGACCTCCAGAATATTTTTTTCATTGAAGATAATCAATTCGGTCAGTCCGAATTTCAAATCTGAAATATGTTACTGCATCATTATTCTACTAATTTAGAGCAAACTTTTCAATTAGCCTGAAATCTAAAATGGAGACCAACGCGGGCAGTAAGCTTTCATATTTGACGGAGATATTCTTCTCTGTGCTTCTCCATTTGCCCTCATAACATAGACAGCCTTTTTGCCATCCCTATCTGATGTAAAAACAATATATCTTCCATCTGGAGAAAATGACGGTTCTTCGTTATTGCCATGAGAAGTAAGTTGTGTTAATCCTGTACCATCAGGATTTATTATGAATATCTGATTCGAACCACTTCTTCCTGAAAAAGCTATTTTGTCGCCTCTGGGGGACCAGCTCGGGGAAGTATTATATGAACCTTCAAATGTTAGCCTTCTTATTCCGGAGCCATCTATTCTCATTAAATATATTTGCGGACTCCCGCCTCTGTCTGAAACAAAAGCAATCTGACCACCATCCGGGGAAACCGAAGGTGAAACATCAATTCCATGTGATGAAGTAAGTTTTATCATTTTACGATCTCTTAGATCTATTTTATATAGCTCCGGATTTCCTTCTTTTGAAGATGATATAAAAATTTGCTCACCGTCATGCGAGAAATCCCCGGAAATATTTATTCCACTTGAAGAAAAAACTTTATGTTCGATTCTTTTTTTCAAATCCATCAGATATATTCCCCATTCTCTTTTTCTTTCGGCTGAATAGACAATCTTTGAGCCATCTCTCGACCATCTAAGAGACATAATAGCATTTCCCCCGGAAGTTAGTTTGTGCATTCTTGCACCATCCCAGTCAGTCTGATAAATACCCTTTCCGTGATTATCTTCGCCAGCGAATATGATCTTAGTCTTGAAAACACCTTTTTCTCCTGTCAGCAGATAATAAACATCATTAGCTATAGTGTGTGCAAGAAGCCTCATAAATTCATTACTCGTTGTGTAACCCTTTTGCATTATTGTTTCACCCTCGATAACATCATAAAGTGAAGCTCTGGCTGAAATTTCTTTCCCTTCTATTACAGCACCTTTTAAGACAGCCTCGACTCCCAATGGTTTCCAGTTTGCAGGATTAAAAGGTTTCGAAGGGTCTTCAATATAGGCATTACTGTCTATATAAGAAAAGAAGCCTGTAAACTCAAGGTCATCCTTGATTATTCCGGCTATTTCTTTTCCGTACTTACCTGAAAATTCCTGGATAGCTATTGGCAGTTTCTTTAAACCAGGAGAATAAATATCAACATAAATCTTTGCATAGGTTTTGCCGAAAATAGTTATAAATAAAATCAGACAGACTAAAAAAATAGTTTTTCGGTATTTTAAATTTTGATTTCTAAATTCTGGAGCTTTTTTAATCTTTTCATTCATGGGTAAAATCTAACACCAATCTCCATTTCATATGGTGGAGGTGGCAAAGGACTCGATCTGGCGAGTGCTCTTAAAGCAGAACGGTCAAACAGAGCATTTCCCGAGCTTTTTTCGACTCGCTGAACAATTGCGGTTCCATCTTTAAGTATTTTTACAGATACGATTGCTTCCATATTCTTAATTCCTAAATCAGGATAAACCCATTGTTGACGTATTTCATCTGTTATCTTTGAATAATAATCTTCTGAACCCATTTGGCCTTTTACAGATTTGAATGGACCGTCTGAATTATTTTTTGCAATATTATTTTTAGTAATACTATTTTTCTTGCCTTCCACTGCTTTCAACGAAATTATTTTACGCTCGGCAAACTTTTCTTCTATTTTTTTCTTTGCTGCCATTAGTGATATTTTCTTTTCTATGTAATCAAAATCTTTTTCTTTTGCTGTATCATTTTTAATATCTTTTTCCGGTTTTTTACTTTCAATTAAAGATTCCTTTTTTATAGTTTCCGGCACTGAGATTTTATCTTTCAGAACATTATCTCTATTTTGCATTGCGTTGAGTGTAACAAGATTAACAGTGTAAGGAGATGGCATTGTAATATGTTTTGTATGTCTTAAACCAATCAGAGAAATAAAAAAAAGAATCATATGAAGGATAAAAGACAATATCAAAGTCTTTTGAAGACCCTGTACCTTCATTTTAAACTGATTTTGGGCTCAGTTATCATTCCGAGCTTTTCTATTCCTGCCTCCTTAATCTCGCCCATTACCTCCACTACAAAACCATACGGAACATCTTTATCTGCCTTTAAAAAAACATTTGGATTTAATTTACTTATTGCTCTTAGTTTATTACTCATATCTTTCATTGAAACAGGATTATCATTCATATATATCAAACCGCCTTTTTTAATAATCAAAGTTATTCTCTCTTCAGCTGGAAGATCTTTTCCTTTGGCTTTAGGTAAATTAATATCTATGCCTTGCTGCAATAGAGGTGCAGTGACCATGAATATAACAAGAAGCACAAGCATTACATCAACAAAAGGAGTTACATTTATCTCAGAAAGAACTTTTTTCTCTCTTGTAAATTTCATATGCTATCACCCGTAAAGAAATCCAGTAATTCTTCAGCAAAATCTTCCATTTCGATAATCATACTTCTTGACATGCTTAAATAATAGTTATATGCAATAACCGCAGGAATTGCCGCAGCAAGACCTGCGGCTGTAGCTATCAGAGCTTCAGCGATACCAGGTGCTACCACAGCTAATGAGGCTGCTCCAGAACTTCCTATACCATGAAAAGAATTCATTATGCCCCAAACAGTTCCAAATAAACCAATAAAAGGAGTTGTCGAACCTGTAGTCGCAAGAAAATTGAGATATTTTTCGAGCTTTGCTGCCTCAAGTGCGCCATATCTTCTGAGAAGCCTCCTTGTCTCGGTTTTTTCTTTTGTATGCACAGCATCTCCATAGACAGCCCTGAAAAGATTTGCTATAGGGCTGAAAGTCAGACTTCTTGTTGCTTGAAAAATACCTTTAGCATCTTTACTTGTTCTATAAGCTTTCATAAATTGTTCTGATTCTTTTTTTGCTTTAGAAAAATATTTATGCTTAAAAAAAATAATAGCCCATGAGACTACTGAAAAACCGAGTAATATCAGAAGAACTGCTTTGACCATTAATCCTGCTTGCAAAATCAGTTGAATAGCCGAATCTTTCATATTTACCTCAATATATTAATATAAAATTTCAGATTTCATTATAATTATAACAGTATTTTGCAGTTTAGAGGAATATTAAACACAAAATAATTTATATGAAAATATTATGAATGTATTTTAAAAAAGCTGGCAAGTTAATTTTACAGGCAAAGAATATATAGCATAATTGCGTGAAGCAATATTTTCAGGACTTTTGTTATAATAATGATATTTAATTTTACTATTCTTTACAAAAAACGGAGGGGTTGCCGAGCGGTTTAAGGCGACGGTCTTGAAAATCGTTGTAGGGGTAACTCTACCGTGAGTTCGAATCTCACCCCCTCCGCCAGTTATCTTTTTCTATTGAAGCGGGGTCTTCAAAAGTTTTATGTCATCAATCCATACTGTGCCTGTGCCTTCAATAACCAGATTTAACTTTACATTGTCAGGTTTCTGTCCTTTCTGTAGAAAGAAAGGTATTTCCTGCGATGTCCACTGTGTTGTACCTGTCAGAGCGCTTTCGAGACCTTTTGAAAAAAATTCACCTTTATCCGTAAAATGACACCACATCTCAAGGTAAACCTTTCCAGAGACATTCTCAGTTCTGACTTTCGCCTGATATACCAGTCTGCTGTTTTCTGCATCAACTGGTCCTGTTTCAAATAAATTCACGACTGCTGGCTGTGATGCAGTGATTTTCAGAGAGCCCTTTCCATCACTTGACACAGAAGGGTCTATTTCAGTACCTGTATTAGTTATTATGCCCTCCATAGTATCAAGCGAATACTTTTTCAATTCTACTACCTGTTCCTGCTTTTTCGCACATCCAGACTGAAGTACGAGAAGACATGTAATAACTGACAATAAAACCATGTAACGCATATCATACCTCCTTACCCTTGAATTTTTTAGAATTATATCAAAGATTAAGGTTTTATGTTAGTGTCATTGTAAATCAATAAATTCAATAATTACTGGATTGAAGTCCATATTTTGTGAACAAATGTCTAATTATCTTGGTTAATCACATATAATCTGATCACAAAATTTGTTATTCTTTTTGAACTTAAGATAATTCGAAAAGGCTTTATCCAGAGAAGTATTTGCATAGCAATATATGCAACCATGTATGCAGGTATCGTATTGACCGATGTCTTTACTCGGAATACAGCCACAATGTTTTCTCTGCCCCCTGTCTTTAAATTGTTTTCTTCCTTTTCTGTTTCTTTCATCAAAAGTATATCCGATGAAATCCATAAGTACCTTATCATGTTTAAATTGCCTTATCATAATTTCATCATCAATACATTTATTGTGTTTTATTCCATACTCTGATAAATCCACTGCCTCAGCACATGTTGCTATTTGAAGCTTCCATTCATCATTCATTTCCTTTAATCCTCTGGCAATTTTTATTATGTCTTCATTTGAGAACTCCCTGCAGTTTATAAACTCTGCTGCTAAAAGATTATTTTTAACTTTTTTATATAGATTAATATCAATAAAACTAATCACAAGCTTTTCTGTAAAAGAATGTATCTGTTTACCGATCCCGTATATTTTATCAAGTAGAACATCCACAGTTATCCTTTCAGTAAGAATTAATGGGTCAAATCTCCAGATAATTCTTCCCTTACCAATTATATCTGATAATCTCTTAAAAGTTTCTATTCTCAATTGTAATGGAGGCACATACATTTCGAGTTTTTCATTTGCATAGTCATTTAAGGTGTAGGTGAAATAATAATTAATTCCTTTTTCATCAAGTTCGGGCAGGTGCTCTATCATTTGTTCTGCATTCTTGGTCCAGAAAACTATCGCTCTTAATTTTTCAAAGGACACATACACAGATTTTCCATTGAAGGGGTTAATCCATTTTACATAGCCAGCTCTTAGCCTGTGCATAAACCAGTCTGCATAAAATGCAGGAATATCAGTAGCTCTGCTTGCAGATATAATCACTGGAGCAATTCCCTCAACCCTGCCTTGCGGAGTATTGATTATTGTCCTGTCCCAGATTTTAAGAGGTTTATTCTTCGATACCATAGCGTATGTTTAAAGATATTTCACCATAATTTTTTTATTTATTACCAATAATATAGTTTTAGAATAAAATAATCGAGTTAAATAATTTTGAGCGATATTTGCATTATTCGGGTTGACTCGAGTCGGTATCAAAAGCTACCTTAACTTCAATCTTACATTTTTTATTGCTTACACAAAATCAAAGAATTATAATAGAGTTCAATATTTAATATAAGATAATTCATGAATATATAAAAAGATAACAATTATTTTTTTAATGATAAACAATAGGAACCAGTCCTGACAAGTTGAATAGTAATAGTCGTTCCTGTATATGCATCTTGATAGAATATAATTCTGAAAAGAAAAGCCAGAAATTTAGAATTTAATCTACTCAAATAGAAGGAATAGTAATAGTGAAAAAAGTTGCTGAAGTAACAACTAAAATTAAATGTCCCATCTGTTGTGTATCAACAAACAACCTCAATGAACACCTCAAATTTTATCATAATGAAAAAGAAATTGAATTATCAATTATTACTGATAAAAACAAAGGGCTTTCTGATATTGAGATAGGAGAAAAATACTGTATTACTTTTAATCAATTAGAAAAAATAATCAGGAGAGTAACGGGTCTTAGTATAAGTATCTTAAAGAAAAATAAAAAAATAAAATCCTTATTCCCGAGCGATTTTAAAGAAGAAACCACAACTGTTTGGAGTTTTAAGAACCGTGGTAACTGGGCAACACATAGTGGTGAATATAGAGGAAACTGGTCACCATATATACCAAGAAATGTCATTTTAAGATATTCAGAACCAGGAGACATCGTGTTAGATTATTTTGTTGGAGCCGGTACAACAGCGGTAGAAGCAAAGTTATTAGGCAGAAGATGTATTGCCTATGACATTAATGATAAAGCTATAGAATTAGCGAGAAAAAATATCGACTTCGAAATCCCCCAAAATAGCCTATTTATAGAAAAAATATATGAACCAGATTTGCATGTTATGGATGCAAGAGATTTGTCTTCTATAAAAAGCGCCTCAATTGATTTAATATGTTCACATCCACCTTATGCAAATATTATCCACTATACAGAATTTAAAGAAGGTGATCTATCTTATCTTGATACCGAGCATTTCTTAACAGAAATGGAAAAAGTTGCAAAGGAAAGTTACAGAGTATTAAAGCCTGGCAGAAAATGCGCGATTCTTATTGGTGATATGAGAAGACATAAGCATGTAGTACCTCTGGGATTTAAATTAATAAATGTGTTTTTAAAAGCTGGTTTTAAGTTAAAAGAACTCGTTATCAAAAGACAACATAATTGTAAGACAACTGGTTTTTGGTATGCAAACAGCATTAAATTTAATTTTCTCCTATTAGCACATGAATATTTGCCAATTTTTGAGAAACCATCGTTTGAATTTAATATGGTTAAGGAAGAGATTACAACATATGGACTGGTAGAACCAATGCCGAGAATGTTATATCTTAAAAAAGATCTAAAAGAAATGGAAACAACTACCGTCTGGATATTTCCAGAAGACACATTTGAAAATTTGTTGAATAAAAATGTAGTCGAAAGGTATAGAGATGGTGATAATTACCTTATTATAGATCTTTCTCCATACAGGAAGAATTCAGCAGAAAATCATTATTCAAATTTAATTAAAAAAATTAATTTATTATTTATTAAATCCTCCTGTTTAAATAATGAAAATATATCTGTATCCTTTGTCAATATATATTTAGAGAAATTAAAAGAAATCATATACAATCAAAGCCAATTCATAAAAAATAATGGATACTGTGTTATCCATACAAGAGATGTAAGAGTTAATGATTATATTGAACCTATACCAAAATATATAGTTGATTCTATAAAAATACCAGAACTCTCCTTAAAGGAGATTATAGTAACTGCAACTACTACTACTAATAATAATAAATGCCACATAAAATCGCAAAATCTACAAATTGTTCATCAATATTTATTAGTATTTAAAAAAATAAGCAAATGAAGGATATCGTATTATATAAGGAGATACTGGGCGTATCTTCATTTGAAGATATTCTTAAAATTTTTGTTAATTCTTTTTCAAATCCACAACGTACTTTTAACTATTTTGTTGATTGGGAAAAGATACGGAGTAATGTAGAAAAGTATAAATTTGAAATAGGAATATTGGGTGCTATTACTGGTTCAAATAATATTGAAAAAGATTTATCTAATATTTTATTAAAATATCCTGAAATATTACCTGTCTTTCCACTTATTATTGCTGTTAGGGACTTAAAAATTACTATTTCTGAGTTAGACACAATAAAAGAGTTTTCTTTTAAAAAAAGAAAACTGACAGACTTAGAAATATTTAGTATTATAGAGTTTTGCAGTAAGACAGGGATAACAGATCTTTTTAGTGAAATTAAAAGTCTGAGGGATTATCTTCTGGGAGTTGAAACAGGTATGGATACAAACGCAAGAAAAAATCGAAGTGGTTCAACACTGGAGTTGATGCTCGAAAAGCCTTTAAAAATAATAAGCCAGCAGTATGGGTTTCAATTTTTCTCCCAAAAACAATTTAAAATATTTGAAAATTTTGGTTATCACTATCCAAGAAACTTAAGAGAAAGAAAGTTTGACTTTGTTTTAATTGGAAATAATTTATTTTTAAATATTGAAGCCAATATATATGGCGGAACTGGTTCTAAGCCTCAAGAAATAGTTGATGCTTATATTAATAGGCAGAAAGAATTGAATAGTGAAGGATGGTTACTAATATGGATTACTGAAGGAACTGGGTGGGCGGGTCAGGAAAATCAATTCAGAAAAGGCTTAGAAGAAATAGATTATGTTTTAAATCTTCATTTAATTAAAAGAGGGCTGCTTGAAAGAATTATTCAAAATCTTGTTAACCCTAATAATGCAAACATTGCTTAAAAATTTATTTAGCGCGATGAATTAATTTCATGTATATTACTATGGCTCTATTTATAAAATAAAATAACAGTACCTAACAATAAGACTGAAAACGTAAGCGAAAGCCTCTGGTTAATATATAGTAATACCATATTTAACAGTAGTTGTTTAACTATGTTCTCTGCTCTTCGCTCTTTGCTATTTAAGTAGTTTATTTTATTTCAGAAATAGAACAATAGTTATATGTAACATTTAATCTGAAAATATGAACATCGAGTTAAATACTTTTGAGCAGTGTCTGAGTTGTTCGGGTTAAATAGTTTTTAATCAAAGGGCTCATTACTTGATTTAAATCAGGTTATCTTCTTCTTAAAAAATCTCTTGGCTTGCCCGCGCCTTTTGGAGGTCCTACAAGTCCATCTTCTTCAAGCAATTCCATAATTCTTGCAGCCCTGTTATAACCTATTTTTAGTCTTCTTTGAATGGAGGATATTGAAACTTCACCTGTAGCTTCACCAATTTCGACAGCTTTATAATACATTTCATCTCTTTCTGAGGTCATTTCTTCTTCTTTTTCCCGGGGCATCTGAATACTGTTAAAAAGAGTGTAATCAGGATTTCCCTGAACTTTTATAAACTCGGTTACTGCTCTAATTTCCTCCTCAGTTACAAGAGCACCATGTACTCTTATGATCTTTGTTCCTGGAAGCATTAATAATAAATCTCCCTTTCCGAGCAATTGCTCTGCACCGCCTGAATCAAGAATAGTTCTTGAGTCAACTTTTGATGTAACCTGAAAAGAAATTCTTGCAGGAAAGTTTGCTTTAATTATGCCTGTAATTACATCAACAGAAGGTCTCTGAGTCGCAAGAATAAGATGAATGCCAGAGGCTCTTCCCATTTGAGCAAGCCTTGCTATTGAATCTTCAACATCATTAGGAGCAGTAAACATCAGGTCAGCGAGTTCATCTATTATGATTACGATATAAGGGAGTCTTTCGCCTTCTTCACATTGAAGATTAAAGCTTTCAATATTTCTCACCCCTTTTTCAGCGATTACCCTGTATCTTCGTTCCATTTCTATAACCATCTTCTTAAGTCCTTCTGCTGCTTCTTTTGGGTTTGTTATAACAGGTGATAGAAGATGGGGAATCTCTTCATAAGCTGAAAGTTCAAGAAGTTTAGGGTCAACTAAAAGCATTTTTACTTCATCAGGTGTTGCTTTATATAACATGCTTATGATCATCGAATTAATAGAAACGCTTTTCCCTGAACCTGTTGCACCAGCTACAAGAAGGTGTGGCATCTTCAACAGGTCTGCAACAACAGGTGCTCCGGATATATCTTTACCAAGCCCAATAGTCAGCCTTGATTTGCTTTTTCTGAAATTTTCAGAAGCTATTATTTCTCTTAAGCATACAGTCTCTCTCTTTTTATTTGGAACTTCTATGCCAATAACTGATCTGCCAGGAATTGGGGATATTCTTACGCTCTGTGCTTTAAGCGCAAGAGCAAGATCATCAGAAAGAGACACTATTCTTGTAATCTTTACGCCTGGAGCTGGTTCGAATTCATACATAGTAACAATAGGCCCCGGGTGAACAGTCGCTACTCTTCCTTCTACGCCAAAATCAGAAAGCTTTTTCTCTATTAAAGAAGAGTCATTCATTATTTCTTCTTTTGTTGGTTTGGAAGAAACAAATTCAGATACATTCAGCAACTCAATAGGCGGGAGTTTATAAGTTCCATCCCTTGCAGGTTTCTCTATTATTGTTTCACTAATCTGTACTACTTCAGGTTGATTTTCTTTTATAACAGGAGCAGGTTCAATATCTTTAATTATTATTTCTTCATCTTCAGGAACCTGCTCTTTTTTCTGAAAATCTGTTTCTTCAGTTTTTCTTATTAAGGCTATGTTTGCAACAGATAAAGGACTCACAAGAATCAAAGAAACAAGAAGTAAAGAAAGAGATAATATATATGCTCCTGCATATGACAGATATTTTTCTGCTGTATAAGAAAGCATTTTTCCTGTCAAACCACCAATTCCATCAGGGAAAAGACTTAATTGAATGTTGAAAGTATCAGCCATTAAAGAGGAAAGGAAAGAAACAGAGAATATAAGCATAATGTTTCCTAAAATATAAATTTTATGACCTTCTTTCCCGAGTAAGCGTTTTATTCCGAATATTAAAATATAAATAGGTATAAGATATGCGGATATGCCAAAAAAAATAATAAGCCAGCCTGAGATAGATGCTCCAATAACTCCTCCAGAATTATGCACAGGTTCAGGTGGTTTTGTAAGTCTGAAAAAAGGGACATCGTCTTTTAAAGAATGGGTAAGAAAAATAAGAAAAAAATACAGGCTCGCCATTAAGGCTATAACACCGATAACTTCTTCTTTGATTCTTTTCAAGCTTTGAGCCATATACCTGCTATTATAACAATAGCAATAACAAACCTGTAATATACGAAAATGTTAAGAGGATATTTTTTCAAGAAATTAAGTAAAAATTTTATAGCTATGTAACCTGTTAAAAAAGAAGCTATAAATCCCCATAAAAAAAGATGTATATTGTATGCTTCGTAGTTTGTAATAGCTTTTCTTACATGTAAAAGCAAGGCGCCCGCAATAATCGGGGTTGAAAGAAGAAAAGAAAAACGAGCTGCTACGTCTCTCTGTAATCCTTTGAATAATCCTGCTGATATAGTTATTCCGGATCTTGAAACACCGGGGATAATCGCAAAAGCCTGGGCAATTCCTATAAAAAATGAATCGCTCAAGTTAATACTATCCTGATTGCGATATTTACAAATTCTTTCAGAAGCAAGCATTATGAATCCTACTAAAATCAGCATAATACTTATTAACAAAGGACTCCGAAGATGCTGCTCTGCAAAATTATTAAGTAAGAGTCCCGCGATTCCTGCAGGTAATGAACCAGCTATTATATAAATTAAAAGCTTCCTCTTTCTTAAAAAGAGTTCTATCCAGTCTTTATAGAAACATACAAGTAAGGCAAGTAATGTTCCTCCATGCAGAGCTATATCAAAGGTAAGTGTATCAACCTCTCCACGCCAGTTAAATATCCATGGCAGAAGAATCAAATGTGCGGTGCTGCTTACAGGCAGGAACTCTGTAAGTCCCTGAACAATACCGAGTATTATAGCTTCAAACATTTATTTTAATTATACCAGAACTATTTTTTACATGCCCGAAATAAATTAACCCGAATTTCAAATTATATTTTTGCTCAAAATATCTTTCCATGTTATAGTATTTTATGCTAAAACTTAGAGATATTCTGGTAGAACTTTATAGAGAGGCCGCGACATCCCTGCCTTTTGAAATCGAAAATGAATTAAAAAAAGCATTCAATACTGAAAAATCAAACTCAAAAGAAGCCCTTAAAGTAATCCTTGAAAATATAAAAATGGCAAGAAAGCTCGAAAAACCAATATGTCAGGATACAGGAGTTCCGATTTTTTTTATAAAAGTTCCTTCTGGTATAAGCCAGACCTATATTAAAAACGAAATCATAAAAGCAACACGCATTGCTACAAAAAATATTCCATTACGGGCAAATGCTGTTGATGTGCTTACAGATAAAAACTCCGGTGATAATACAGGAATAGGATTTCCTGTTATTTATTTTGAAGAGGTAAATACCAATAAATTAATATTCGAACTTATGCTCAAAGGTTCGGGCAGTGAAAACATCGGTCAAATTTACAAACTACCTGTTCAAGAATTAGGAGCTGAAAGAGATTTCGATGGTGTTCGGAAATGTGTTCTTGATGCAATTTATAAGGCTCAAGGCAGAGGTTGTCCACCATACTTTATAGGTGTAGGAATAGGTGCTACAAAAGATCAGGTGACCAGACTTTCAAAAGAACAACTCTTAAGGGAATTGGAAGATAAGAATAAAAACAGCATGCTTGCTAATCTCGAAAAAAGCATACTTCAAGATATAAATATGCTCGGCATAGGTCCAATGGGATTCGGGGGTAAGACCACAGCCCTTGCTGTAAAGATAGGTATAAATCATAGACATCCAGCTTCGTATTTCGTAGATATATCAATTTCTTGCTGGGCACATAGAAAAGCAAAGGTTATTTTGAAAATTTAGCCATGAAAAACTTTAATATAAAAAAACATCTTGAACTTCCTTTAACAGAGAAAGATGTTCTTTCTCTCCGGGTAGGTGATTTAGTTTTATTAACAGGAATAATTATTACTGGAAGGGACAAACTACACAAATATCTTGTGAAAGAAAAACCTTCTAAAAAAGAAATACCTTTTAATCTTAAAGGTTCTGTCCTCTATCATTGTGGACCTGTTGTACAGAAGAAATTTAACAAATATGAGATAGTCGCATGTGGTCCAACAACGAGTATAAGAGTTGACATGTATGAGCCTGAAGTAATCTCAAGATATGGGTTAAGAGGCATAATGGGCAAAGGCGGTATGGGAGAGCAAACATTGAAGGCTTTAAAAGAAAACCGTTGCGTTTATTTCCACACAATAGGTGGTGCTGCTGTTTACCTCGCAAATAAAGTTAAAAGAGCTATAGGAGTGTGGAAGCTTGAAGAATTCGGGGTAGCAGAAGCCATGTGGGCACTCGAAATTGAGAATTTTCCTGCAATTGTAACTATGGATTCTTATGGCAAAAATCTTCACAATAATATAGAAAAACATTCCTACCATGAATTCAAGAAACTGATAATTACTTAATTTACATATTGTTATACAGGATATTTACATGCAGAAATACGAAGAATTAATAAATGAACTCGCGGAACTCTATGGAATCATAAATGAGTACTGGGATATTTTCGGTACACTTCATATTACTCCTTTCGAGACAAAAGAAAATATTTTAAGAGCAATGAGAATCAATATTGACTCAGAAGAAGAAATTCTTAAAGAAATCAACAGGCTTCGTATATATCCATGGGATAAAATTATTGAGCCTGTACATATATTCTCTGTCAATAACCAACCTATTCATATACCTGTATATATCCAGCTCGATGAGGGCAAAGAAGAAGGTTTAACTATATTATGGTCTTTTACCAGAGAAAATTTACATGGAGAATCAATATCGAACAAAAAGAATGTAAGAAAAGGAGAATCTCTTGAAATTAGCACTGATTATATAAATAATTGCGAAAAAAAATGGATTGACGGAAAAAGGTTAGTAAAAATAATTTTACCCACAAACGATAAACTTGATATTGGATATTATCTATTTTCTGTTGAGTGCAAACATGCTGAAAAGATATTCCCTGCAAATAAAAACAAAATTTCTAAATCATCCAGAATTATAATTGCACCTGATAGATGTTATATGCCGCCAGAACTTGAAAATAGAAAAACATGGGGGCTATCAATTAATCTATATGCCTTACGTTCGGATAAAAACTGGGGAATCGGGGACTTCGGAGACCTTGCAGAAATTACTTCTTTCATTTCATACTTAAAAGGTGATTGTGTGGGACTCAATCCTTTGCATTATATCCCGAATACTATTCCATATGGAATCAGCCCCTACTCTCCAATAAGCAGACTATTCAGAAATTATCTTTATATTTCTATCGAGAATATCCCTGAAACAAAGGAATCTAAAGAGATTCAGAAATATTTAAAGTCAACCAGACTTTCAGAGAAAATAAAAGAATTAAGACATGCAGAGTTAATTGATTACGAGAAAATAGCTTTGCTGAAAAAAGATGCTTTAAAAAAAATTTTTGAATACTTCTATAAAAGTCATTATTTAAAAGATAGCATATATGCTCTAAGATTTAAAGAATATATTCAAAATGAAGGCAAACAGCTTGAAAACTTTGCTCTTTTTTTAGTATTGAGCGAAAAATTTAGATTAAACTTCCATGAATGGCCAGATGAATATAAAAAACCCAAAAATATTGAGTTAGAAGCTTTCATGAAAAAACACAAAAAGGAAGTCCTTTTTCATCAATATTTGCAATGGCAAATTGACAGACAACTTTCCGAGATTTCAAAACTGGCAAAACAGACAGGAATGAGAATCGGACTCTATCTGGACCTTGCGGTTGGCTCTATAAGAGGAGGGTACGATGAATGGAATTATCCTGAAATAATAGCCAATCAAATAAACCTTGGAGCTCCACCTGATGATTTTAATATCAACGGACAGAACTGGGGGTTCCCGCCCCTAATTCCGCATAAGTTGAGAGATTCTAAATACGAATTATTTATACAAACAATACACAAAAATATGGAGCATGCAGGAGCATTGCGTATTGACCATGCCCTTGGATTATTCAGACTCTTCTGGATACCCGAAGGTGAAGAAGCAAGAAACGGAGCTTATGTCAAATGTAACCATGAAGATTTGTTAAGAATAATTGCACTGGAAAGTGTATTAAATAAAACAATCGTTATTGGTGAAGATCTTGGAACAATTGGTGAAAATGTTCATGAAACCCTTCAGAAATTTGGAATACTTTCTTACAGATTATTTTATTTCGAAAGAAAATATCCTGACCCATCTTTCCTCGAACCTGAAAAATACCCTGAACTCGCATTATGTTCTGTCACAACACATGATCTTCCTACAATATATGGATGGTGGTATGGCAGAGACAATGAATTAAAAAAACTATTCAATATGTTTAAAGACAACGCCCATATGCAAAAATACACAGATGAAAGAGAAAGAGACAAAAAATTAATACTATCTGCACTTAAAATTCATGGGCTTTTACCTCATCAATATTTACAGGTTAACAATGTGGAATTGGATATGAATTTCGAGCTCTGCCTTGCAATCTATGAATTTATTTCATTAACTCCATGCAAGCTTCTCATGGTGAGTCTTGACGACATTATTGGTACTCTGAATCAACAGAATCTGCCGGGGACTGTTGATGAACACCCAAACTGGAAACAAAAGTATCAGTTCAGCATAGAACAATTAATTAAAGACCGGAAATTTTTTAAATTATCCTCAATGTTTATAAAAAATCAGAGGGGTAAAATTGAATAACCTTTAAAAAAACTATAAATCTTGTCTTTGAGAATTTACTATTGTAGAATTATAAATCATATATTTCTGGAGGTAAAATGGCGCATCCTAAAATACTCGCATTTGTTCTTGCTGGAGGAAAAGGTGAAAGATTATTCCCCTTAACAGCCTTCCGTTCTAAACCTTCAGTGCCATTTGGCGGAAGATACAGAATCGTTGATTTTGTGCTCAGCAATCTTATTAATTCACATATTTATTCAATATATCTTCTTGTTCAATATAAATCTCAATCCCTGATTGAACACGTAAGAACACACTGGGGTTTATCTTCTTTAATCAAAGACCATTTTGTTACAGTTGTACCTCCTCAGATGCGCATGGGTCCTGAATGGTTTCAGGGAACTGCAGACGCTGTATTTCAAAATATAAGCCTCATTCAGCAACATAATCCTAAAATGGTAATTATTTTTGGGGCAGATCATATATATAGAATGGATATCAGACAGATGATCGATTTTCATATTGAAAAAAATGCGTTTGTCACTGTTGCAGCAAGACCTGTTCCAATCGAAGAAGCATCGTCTTTTGGAGTTATAATGTCTGACAGTGAAAAAAGAATCATCGGGTTTCAAGAGAAACCTAAAAAACCTTTACCAATGCCTGATAATCCTGATAGAGCTTATGTTTCAATGGGGAATTATATATTTACTAAGGATGTTCTACTTGAGGCTCTTGCTAAAGCTCAGAGGAAAAAACAACATGATTTTGGAGCACATGTAATACCTGATCTTGTTGAAACAGGAAAAGTGTTTGCATATGATTTTGCTACCAATACCATTCCGGGAACCATGCCTTATGAAGAAAAAGGTTACTGGAGAGATGTCGGAAATATATCAGCTTTTTTCAATGCTCATCTTGACATGCTCGGCGAATCACCACGTTTTGAGCTCAACAATAATGAGTGGCCAATTCACCCTTCAGGATATGAAGGACCTGCAACAAAAATAATAAGGGGAGAAATAAGGAACAGTTTGATCGCAGAGGGCTGTTATATCGTTAAAGCAAAAATAAGAAATTCTGTTTTGAGGACTGGCGTAATTGTCGAAGATGATGTAACAATCGAAGACTCCATAATAATGGATGATGTGATAGTTAAAAAAGGCTGTAAACTTAAAAAAGTAATAATTGATAAAATGAATATAATTGAAGAAGGAACCGAGATAGGATTTGAACCTGAAAAAGATAGATTCAGGTGTCATATTGATTCTTCTGGAATTGCTATTGTTCCTAAAAGTGGAAAAATTCCAAAACGTAACAGATAATTAGAGCAATCAATAGTGTTTGAGTTAAATTATATCCCGGCCGTTACCAGAATTCTTCTATTTTTTAGTTCCTTCTGCTACAGGGTTTAATACAATAGTTTTTGCAACCAGACCATTTTCGGTTTCGATATATCTTATTCTTACCCTTTCGCCAACCTTAATATCCTTGAATGTTTTAATCTCATTATCCTTTTTTATGGTCGTTTTCTCGTCTATTTTGATAATGAATGGATCGTAACTTACATCGCTCCTGACATTTATTGAATTATTCTTTTCATCAACAGTTTTGACAACTCCAAGGAGTTTCTTAGGTATTGCGAGATCCTTACTATCAGAACCACATCCTGCAAAAGTACTGTATGGTGTAATCAGATTATGGGTTTTATGCGGGATGGATTAAATAGAATAAAGTGGATTAGAGAACTACATGAAAATTTTTCAAATTACTTTGAAAATTATTTTTTTGCTCAAACAAAATAGTATATTGAAGCTATTTAGGATGTCCTTGAATTTTCCAACCCTTTATCTAAAATACTTCTTACAGTTTTTAGAAGTGTATGAGGAGAAACAGGTTTTAATATAAAATTCTGTTTCTCTTTCAAAATACCTTTTCTATGAACTATATCAGATGTATAACCGCTTGTGAATAATACTTTAATATCAGGCTTTATTTTCTTAAGTTCATCGTAAACTTCTTTTCCGTTCTTTCTTGGCATTATGACATCAAGAATAACTAAGTCCACTCCGTTTGGTCTTTCCCTGAATATATTAATTGCTTCCTGTCCGTCAGATGCTTCAAGAACTTTATATCCTGCTCGTTCAAGAATTATTTTTGTAAGATCTCTAACATGGATGTCATCTTCGATTATAAAAATAGTCTCGTTTCCTCCTGATACCTTTATTTGTTCTATCATTCGTTCCTGTTGAGGCTTTGATTCAATTAATGGCAAATATATTTTAAAAGTCGTACCTTTGCCAATTTCACTGTAAACATTAATAAATCCATCATGTTGTTTAACAATTCCGTAAACCATAGCAAGACCAAGACCTGTTCCTTTACCAACTTCTTTAGTAGTAAAGAAAGGATCAAATATCCGTTCTTTGGTTTTTTCATCCATTCCTTCTCCTGTATCTTCAACCGATATTAATGCATATTCGCCTGTTCTTCCAAATCCATAAACATTTGAAACTTCCTCATCAATTTTTGCTCTGGAAGTTCTAATTATAAGAGAGCCACCATCTGGCATTGCATCCCTTGCGTTAGTCGCAAGATTCATCAGAACCTGCTCTATCTGTGTAGTATCCGCCATGACAATCAGATCTTCGCCTATCAGATTTGTTACAAGTTCGATATCCTCGCCAATAACTCTTACAAGAAGCTTTTCGAGAACGAGTATAATTTCATTAATATTTACAGGTTTGGTGTGTATTATCTGGGTTCTGCTGAAAGCAAGCAATGCGTGTGTAAGATTTGCAGCTCTCTTGGCTGATTTTAATATGTAGTCTACATATTCTTTGACTTCTTCACTGGAATTCATGGCTAATTCAGACTGTAGTAGATGCCCATAACCTACTATAGCAGTCAAAATATTATTAAAATCATGGGCTATTCCTCCAGCAAGCTGTCCTATTGCTTCCATTTTCTGTGCCTGAAGAAGCTGCCTTTCGAGCCTTTTGCTTTCTGTAATATCCCGCGAAATAACAAGAACACCCGATGGCTCTCCTTCTTTGTCCCTCAATGCAACATTAGAAGTGCAATGAAAATAAAGACTCTTACCATCCTTTGTAGTAATATCTATATCATTTTCATGTGGTTTACTATCCGCAAATGCACGGGCAACAAAACATGGTTGATTCTCGCAACACTCTGTTCTTTCGAAAAATACTGAATAACATTTTTCTCCAATTATATTTTGACCAAATGTTTCTTTTGCAATATCATTTGCCCATATAATATTGAACCCTTTGTCAATCATTACTATATAATCATTAATTGAAGAAAGCATTGCATTAAGTTTTTCTTCACTTTTCTTTAAAGCAATTTCAGCACTTTTTCTGATTGTTATATCTTTAAAATCCTCGACTATTCCTATAAATTTACCAGATGGGTCTCTGAAAGCCGTTGCAGTCACTATACATGGTATTCCAGTTCCATCTCTTCTTATTCGTATTGCTTCAAATTCAATATGTTCTTCACCGTTCATTATCCTTTTAAGTGAACAACGTTCGGTATGGCATTGCGGGCCCGGAAAAACTTCATAGCATTTTTTACCTCTTGCCTCTTCTTTTGAAAAACCTGACATTCTTGCAAAGGTTTCATTAACTCTTAAGATATTGTTTTCATTATCAATTAATCTTATGCCATCAGCAGCAGTATGGAAAACCTGTCTCAATTCAGCATAGGCAAGCTGTGTTGTTTCCTCTGCTTTCTTTCGCTCATTTATGTGACTTATTAATGGTTTGAAACCAAAGAAATACAGTACAGGTGAAAGTATCAATACTAATAATGTAGCGTCGAGAAAAGCCCATGTCTGAAATGAAATAGGACAGATAAAAGAAAGAACTGTCATAATCAATGCTTCTGCGAGAAAAACTGAAAGTCCAATTATAAGAACAAGATTTAAAGGTGAACGATAGATTTTACTTTGTATCTTTAGAGGATTATATTTATCTTTCATATCGCTCCCCGGATAAATATTAATGTAATTGCAGGTATAACAATCTACTTTCTTATAAAGTATAAAGCATCTGCTATGACAAAATCCAGTTTCATTATCCGATGGTAATGTCAATAATTTTGTGTAAATTCTTTTAAGGGCTTGTTTCCCCATTGTTCGTTCAGGTGACTTAATACAGCATATACAATTCTCTCAATACTCTGGTCATTATTGAAACAACTAATAGGCCTTGTTCTTCTTCTCACCTCCCTGAAGGCCCTTTCTATTACATTTGTTGTTCTCAGTTTTATCCATATCTCTTTAGGACAACTGTAAAAATTAAGCAGTTCCTCAAGATCTTTCTCTATGCACCTGACTGCCTTAGGAGCTATAGGTAACCAGTCCTTTGCCCACTTGCTATAAGCTCGCTCTGCCTCTGTTTTGTTATTTGCACTGTATATTGCCCTTGCTCCTTTTATGCATTTATCTATATCTTTCTTCTTAAGATAATTCGCTACATTCCTTAATTTGTGTGCCCAGCACCTCTGTCTCTTCACAAAAGGCCAGATTAAATCTACTGCGTTTTCAAGCCCTGCGTTTCCATCAGTCACTACAAGACCCATTGCCTCACCCCTGAGCCCTCTGCGACAAAGATCGTTCAGAAATCTCCACCATTTCTTCTCGCTCTCTGCAGTCGTTATCATAAAATCGATCAGTTCCCTTCTGCCGTCCACTCCTATCCCATACGCTACCAATACAGCCTTCTTCTTTGAACCAAATCCCGTCTTGGTCTTAAGAATTATGCCATCTAAAAATAAATATAGATATTTGTCTTCCAGTTTGCGATTGTGATAACGCCTTACTTCTGTATCAAGACTTCTCGCTATATTAGAAATCGTTTGTGCACTTATCCCCTCTCCTAATATAGGTCTTAGCGCTTCCCCAGTTAACCTCGTAGATGCACCATAAAGAAATA